>Ga0307514_10000724_pt1 | contig 56971 bp, 54 predicted proteins | sample 16_EM_MG_FD_203088 | JGI IMG/M metagenome (GOLD analysis project Ga0307514, IMG submission 203088) | Populus trichocarpa ectomycorrhiza microbial communities from riparian zone in the Pacific Northwest, United States - 16_EM | ecosystem: Host-associated > Plants > Roots > Unclassified | place... | reverse complement strand
TAACACACTGCAAATACAAGAGCCTTATATGAATCTATAGATGGACCCGCTGTGCGACCCACTGACAACCCGCCCAATTCAGACGGGTTGGGAGTTTACCATGGAACCGTACCCGAGTGGGCAGTTCAGGTTTATTGACAACCCGGACCGCCAATTTGGCAACGGTTCGGTTTGGACCCGGACCCGGACCCGAAGTGACGGTCCGGAACCGTTGCTAACACTAGCCACACTGATGCTTCCAGATGCTTCCAGATGCTCCCAGATAGGCTGAATGCAATGCAATGTGGTCTCAGATGCTCTGAGACTACGTTCCCAGTGCTCCCCAATGCTCCGGAAGTTGTTGAACAGAATACAAGAATATTCTGAAGAGTGTATAGTTGTCCTCAAAATGCTACAAAATCAAACTATTACAATGTGCAAATTTCGGAGCTATTGGGAGTATTAGGAGTATTGGCCGTGTCTCCAAGACTATTCAGGTGCACCTTGAACCTGGAGGCATACTCTCCGGAAGTTATTTTTATAATGTTTAAGTCAAATAGTACAATTCGAGTAACAATCTTCCTCCTGCATACCTTGATCCAGGCATGCAAGTTTAATATACAGTCCAGTAGGTACCTAAATCCACAGGATTATTTACAAGGGATACGCTATTGATTCCATGAGATGCAGCATTGTCTCGCACCCAATGTGCCGGTCCAACAACTGCTCCGACAGGTACAATATGCATTTTATCATTCTGTTTGACAACCCGGATGAACCCATCAACACAATCAGCCCAACCATGCCGATCTATGTACTTTGTTGGAATCACCACCGCATATTGTTGTGCTTCAGGACGTAATATCCATTGATCAGTCTTCTTGCACCTCTAAGAAACGGTCGGTCGCGTTTTTCTGGCGGGCAGACGGTCCTGAAGTTGGAGGTTCTGATTCGGTGGAGTTCAGCTGATGTATAATACATGAAAAAATGGAACACAGCCTTGGAAGGTGTTATTGAGGTCAGTTTCCGTATATTGGACCCAGATGATATGAGATTCAGGCATGATCCCTTGGTTGGCATTGGTATATTCTACCTTGCAATCAAGTCCCAGACACTCAACAGATGTAGGGCAGTGAAATGGTTGACGGTAGTACAACAGCCCATTGTGAAATTTAATCAATATGCTGTCTATGAGTACATTCTGATCATATCTGAGCACCAGTCCACAAACTTTGTGTTCCAAGTTCTCTTCAATTTGTGCAAGGAATTGTTGACCAAAGTTGGGAATTCCGAAATCTTCTGATGCATTGCTGAGTGAGGTTAATTTGATACTTCTGTACACACTGCGGACATGGATTTCTCTCAAATGATATACCTGCTGTGATACGGGGCACAAAAATGGCTCTTCCTGACAATGCTGGTCGCGTAAAAGATGGGCTCTGCGAGTGTTTCGCTGTTTATCAGTAGCATATAATAGGTTAAAAACTTTTGCCCAGTCAATATCGTACCAGCCTTGGAGGGCAAGATGAGACAGCGTCTCCTCCATATAGTCATTGTGCTTGAGCATCTGTCCAATGTAGTTGACTTTATTTGTAGATCGATATGCCTCTTTCACAATGCCGATATGTCACCGTTCAGAAATATCAGTGATGAAATTGTCGCCAGAACCCATTCACCAAATTGACTCTGATATATGGCTCACAAGATGCATCTTTGGATATCCGAAATGGATTACACACTGTTCGATGGTTTTCCGGAGCTCCTAAACGCCAATTGCCTTCCACCAAGCTTCAAATTCGATCAAGTAGATGGGCAATTCCTTCTTGAAACGCATCTGCTCATTCAATGTGATACCATAAATCTCTCTCTCCAGCTGATTCGCAATGTGGTCTGTATCAGCGATACTCCAGGTGGTGGCTTCAGTCTCAGCATCGAATAGACGGATCTGAAATTACACACGCTTGTTGGTGGTCATGTTTGCTGCTCCATAAACCTCTCCGTCTGCAGCAGTTTCCATTGGAGCAAGTTTTCTGGACGAATGTGCTTCAGGGACCGGATGCTTTCGTGCCAACTTCCTGCATTAGTTGTCACTTATGATGTTGGAATAGTTTATCGAAAAGCTTACGTTTACCAGGTGTCACCTGATGGATTTGGCGCTTCAATTGCTCTTTTGCACTCTGCCGATCAGCATCTGACCATGTGGTTGCTGCTTGTCGGACTCTATTCAGGCTCACCTGAAATTTCCTTCATTTTGATGTTGTAACCTTTTCAGCCCCATTCACCTGAAGCTCCATTGTGGCACGGGTTTTATGAATCTTTTGTTCTCGTAACTGATGGAATTCTCTTGCCAACAGTTCATCCACTTCGGCCATCGCGGACTTCGACATTTTCTGTTCTCGAAAAGCACCCTTCTCCTTGTAAAATCGCTTCATCGCATTATCTAGTGCTGTGAGGGATACATCAGAGTGAAATTGTTGACTGACAAGTAGAGAGAAATCCCATAATGCCTGCACTGCTCCAATTACCATTGCATCAGAGGCTGTTTCCCACAGCGTTTTCCCGTCATTCTTGCAGCAGTCAAGAATTGGAGCGCAATTCACTGCCAGTGATCTGATCATGCCCGGAATCTCTTTTCCCTGCCAGGAGCTACTTTTCATCGAATCGAATGATTTAGAGACGTGCTGGAGGCCCAGATATTGTGGTACCGATGTGAATCGATTGTTAAATTGATCCTTCACATTTCTAGCTTTCAGGGATTTAAGCAGCCAGTGCAATAAGTCTTTAACTAAACCCAAGAGCAGCTGATGCAATTCATCAGACTGCCAAATGCGATATAAATTGCAGAGAGGGTATAGCCAGAACTGGTTGCGGATTGGATAACCACCAAGAGTGTGCAAAACATCGATATTAGTTTCGTCCAGAAGCACCGTGTAAACATCCTGATCTCTTGGGTTATCGAGTGGTCAAATAGTGTTATGGGGATACTTCGGTACCAAGTATAGGTACTAGTACAGCCGTAGATCCTATTTCTGTCTGAGATTACTAATAATCTTCTCGCGTATATTGGCAAGCCTAGTATTTGATTTCGCTTGTAGTTGGATTCGTCTGGCTTCTGCTTGCCTAGCCTTTGTAAGTTGCTTTTTCGATTGAGGTAAAGGGTTGACTCGTCCCTTCCTAGTTCTCCTCAAAGGATCGCTAACGCAATTAGCTGAAGAGGATAATGCTTGCTTATCTAAATCAAGGCTAATGTTCGTAGCTATATCTCAAGGGGTTGAGGATACTCCTCGTATTGTCCTTTCCCGTAATGTAAGGTTATCGATATGTATTCTTAGATTGCCATCGAATCCTAAAATTCCGGCTATCCACCAGACACAATTTGCCACAAATAAGTGTTGAATATTTCTAGCAAAGGATATAATTTTCTCGAGAGCGTAAACAATGACGTCGGAATCGTTCTCAAAGATTATAGGCATTCATATGAATACTTATCGAAGGTGCGGGGCTGCCGCTACCAAAAATGTAATAGATTTTATATAGTAATAGGTATCATAAAAACTCAATAATAAATAAAGGTCTTCTTTCGCTGGTAGGTTTCTGACTGTTTGCTGTTAGAGCTTGTTTCAAATTGCCCGGACAATCGTGATCTCTTTATAGTCATGTTCGAGGGACAGTATTCTTACCGCCCTTACTTCCATGCTATGAGTCCGCTTATCGTATAATTGCAATGTTATCGTTGCGTCTTACATTCTACTGAACGCGCCCAATAATTGATTGCCACGTTTCCCTCAGGTTACCGTGTTCATATAATGTGGTTTTGAAGCATTACGCTCCTGATTAATATCAGGCCATCCATCATATTAAATTATATCAAATGATGTCTCAGATCATAACTTCAACTTGGACATATTGCTTTCCTGTTTGTTTCAGTAGTTGGAACATTAACGACTGACACGTATCTCTGCATAATCGCAATTTAACTGTGTTTGATCTTCTTAATGCTTTCAATTGCAATATTCTCTGCCTCACCATAATTGCCTATTCAGCATTGCATCATAGATTTAATCAGCGACCAACTGATACTATGCCAACGTAGATTTTGACACGTCATAATATGACGTTGTGATGCATACAGCCTCTAATCAAAAAGACCGGTTCGCTTCAGGCCTCTTATCTTCAGCCAATGCCAATAATCCCTCAGACACTGCATGCTTAGGCCTCGACCTTCCGTAGACCGGGGAGTGCCGCAAGTAATCTCACCGCTTTTACGCGTGAGTTGCAGATCCCTCGTAATAGCATATTGTATAACATCTGCTGCCCATGTAATTCTGCGTATTCGCAATTTAACTATGCATTGCCCCGCGTAGATAAGATATAGTAATCATGGCCAAGAGTTATACGCATCTAAGAAGGTTTCTCACTTCCAGAGCAGGCAGCATAACTTCATCATCATATTTGAATCCGACAGTGTGAGCGTATCGTCACTGCTTGATCGACAAGTGACTCAAGTGTAATCCCGCTAAAGATCACTTGACAGACAAACATGACATCGTATTTGAGGTAGGTGTTTTGCATTCCTTAGGTTACCCTAAGACATGTACCTTCTTCGATCTGTCATATATCTTTATCACTGTTAGAGGAGAACCCCTAACAAATAGTGGAATGTCCCATTGGCGCACCTTTAGGAATTTCACACATCGGGCATGACCTATATGAGACTGGAGCAATCATGACTTGTTCTGGATAATTGCCGACCCAGGCTGCCAAAAGAGGACAACATTGTCTCTGGAATCCATCAGAACAATTCCATTTGAAGCCGGAACCAGTTATGTCAAGATTCCGGAGTGGGGATAGCACGGTTCCAACCACAGAATGCCATGTCTCGTCAGAATTTTTGACAACTTTCGGGGGACAGGGGATCAGCCCAACTAGAATCCAGGTGCGGTTTTTAGGTGTACAGTGGATATCTTTTCGAATATTACTGAATTGGAAGATACAGCGGCCAGTCATGCTGATCACCCGAAAAATTGGTCCAGTGAGTCATGTCGGATCCACAAAAGACTGGCACAAATGCAGCTCCACCAGGAAGCTGATCTTCGATATCCCACCACCAATCGCCGATGTTCATCTCGCATTATATTCTGCGATTTTCCGAGTCTGCGAGGCGCACCAGTTCACAATCGAGGTGCACCTGAAATGGGAGATGTGTCAAAAGGAACTGTATACAGTTGAAAATATCCCTGTAGTATAATGTTCTGAAGATATGGGAGTCATCTTCAATTCAACAATCATCACCGAGCCCGACATGAAGTTGAGAGAGGAGCTTTCACAGGGCATGTGCTGATTGGAATGATAGGATTTTGAAGTTGTCCAGTCCACGCCTCAGATGTTGATCTATCCATGTTTTTGTATGTTGGCTAAATAATTGAGCCTGTTGAAAGTCGTGTGCTGACTGAAAAGGATGCCATGGATTCTGTTGTTCTGAGTACTTGCGATGCGGGTTGTACAATCCAGTCGCTTTGCCATAAGCTTTCCCATACGCGTTTTCCACTCCAACTACCTGGCTATGAGCCTTCGTCTTTGTTCGATCAGGGGTACAAGTCAGATCGAGCTTCTGGGGGTCTATAGTTTCTTCATTGGGAGTATCTTCAGGTGGTGGCGCACCAGGTACATTGTCTGTGGTTAGATCATTAGTTGACAAGTTCATCAATGGCCTTTCAGGTACACCGACCGAAGTACAACCATGATGGCTCGGGTCGATCGCAGCCTGCAGGAGGTAAAATCCCATCATGTAATAGCCCTTCATTTATGGATATTGAGTGACATTGTTGATAGTGAGCCTTGAGCCGGTTTTCGTCGAAGAATTTTTTTTTTCAGATAAAGCACTGAACATATTTCTGGTGAGTGTTGACCATATTTGAGGAATGGTTAGTGAACGCATATTCAGATGAATCTCGATGATGGTTCAGCGGGTGATTTAAACCCTCAGGGATATTGGTGTGAAGCGAGCTAACTCAAGTTAGCGTATCACAGCTGCATTGCACCCCACCAAATGCGGGGTAAAATAATATCAGCTTAGGATCAGCTTTCTTCATAAACCAGGATATATATATTATATCCTGGACAATAATTATACACATCGTCGGCTGAAAGTTGTTAGCAGAGAGGAGAAGGTTTCATTTGTCATCTACGAATCACCACAATAGGCCTTATATTATACTACATCATTGCGGCATTGTGGGTGTATACCTACGCTCGAGCCTCTGAGCAGCTGATAATGAAGGTAGATCGTCGTACTACAATGAATAGGTGAGCTTCCTAGCTAGCTGTATGCCCACGCAATGATCATCCAGAATTGATATGATGGTTGCTTCAGTAACAATCCTTGACTGGAGGGTGGATCCTGAGGAGAACAATGATGTTTAGACAAGGAGTTCATTAGGAAGCAAGCACTGATGCTGAGTGACTCACAGGGCTCCTGTTGAGTGAGGTTGCAAGGTCGTACACACACAACTGATGTGTAATATTCCTAGTCGTGCTAACCTTCATACTGGATATAGTTCTTGTTGGGTTCCTGGAGACATCATATCATATGCCTTCTATGATCTGTTAAGTCATGGAAGTGTACGAAGATGAGCACCTTTCTAATATCCTAGTATATGGATTCGAGCATATAATAATGAAAGGCGTGATATGTGTGATTAAGGTTTCTTTTTCTCAGCTGGGTTGGCTTCATGGATCAAAGGTCGAGTGAAACACCACAGATTGTGACAACAGAATGGGATATAAGAAGCCCTTCATTCCGCCGAAGGTCGCTGCTACCTGCACTATACTCAACCATACTCAAATTTATTCAATATCACTTCTCACATCTATAGTAGTTTACCACCATCTGTGTTCACAGAACATGTCGATGAACGGATCTCCACCGAAGTCAGCGAACACGGCTTGTCCTGGTGGCTTATTTGGCACGCAACCACGCTGTGAAGACAACTCAGAATCATCGGAAAACAGATCACGAACTGCCACTGGCAAAGACAGTCGATTTGGGACACAAACCAATCAATATCAACCGCCACATGGGTATGGTTACCTGGCTTCACCGCAACCATTTCCAGACACTCCACAGTTTTATCAGCACTCTCCATTCAACATGACACACAGTTCACAACCAACCACCAGTGCAAGGCAAGCATATCCAAGTTATGGGCCACCGTGGCAAGGATATGACCTCCACCAAGGTGGTTATGGTGGGTCTCAAATGTTCCCCCCTCCGCCGATTCCAGGACAAGGGCCGTCATCTCTGGGTACACAGAGAGTACCTCCAGGACTGCCGGAAAACCATCCAATCAATCGGCCAACATCATCCAGCTCCAATTCTCCACCAGAATCTCCTTCCGGTGCACCTAGGAGACCCCTGATTAGCTTCCCAACGAAACACATCCAGCAACCAGCGGAACCGCGGAAAACAGATGTCGCAAGGATTGCAGAATTGCCCCCATTGTTGGAAATGTCCTACAATGATTATGATGCAGATGATGAGAGTGACGATTCGTCGGACTTGGGCGGTGCACCAGGCAAACCGCCAGTCAGCCTGAAGCAAACCGAATTCTTCTTGAAGCAATTTGCCAAAAGGATGGGGCAGGCCAACTATAGTGCGTTCCACAAGTGGAAGACAGTATGGGTGGCTGGGTTCTTGGAGAAAAAGCATTGGTCGATAATCCGGGGATAGAACCACTTGGAACAGGTTCGAGACGGACCCCTGCACTGGGAGATGGCAGTGGCAGATTCTTTGGAGACATTCAAGACCTGGCTGCCGTTGGATAACTTCGATAATGCTGAATGGATTCGCCAGCAGTGGGTGGAGATGTTTTTCAGGAAATGTACAAGCAAAATTCGGGAGGCAAGGAAAAATGGAAGGCGAGGCAACAAGCAACCGGTGACAGATTCGGGCGAGCGCATGAGCAAAAAGGCAAGAAGTAACCTCCCTGCATTGCCAAATACAACATTCATGGTTGTGATTAGCTGGGTGTTGAATCGCAATGATATGGTTCTAACCTCCAAACAACTCCAAGCCTCATATACAGATGTGAGGCACTGGGAGAAGCTGATTGATTTCATCGACAAAAACGGAGGCCCGAAAGAGCCATAGATTATGACATCGATGTTCAAGTGCACCTTGGAGTAGGACGAAATGGAGGAAGAGTATATGGGATTATATACAACCGGGCAAATGATAATGGACCCCATATATGGTCTGATTTCGTACACCTGTTGCTTTTCAAAGGCTTTCAAGTTGAAACTTGGACAAAATTCGAAAATATTTTTGGTCGAAATTAAGAGAGTGACAGTGAAGGAGATTGCGGAGCATGTAATTAGACTGACAAAGGTAATCCCCGCTAGGTGTGTTAAGGCTAGATGTGAGCACCTGATATCCATTATACATAGACTTTGAAAAGTTCTGAAGAGGGTTGAAGAGAGGAGAGAGAGGAGGATGGTGGGTAAGAGAATGATACCTGTATTAATGTAAGTTCTGATTGAAAGAATAGAATTCATTGTATTGCATCCAGATATATTCGTTCCAATGGTTTCATGTCTGTGAAATACCTAACATTGCGATGAATTTCAGGAGGGCCGGAATATGAGCCTGTCTGTCCAGCTTATATTGAAGCAACTGAAAGAGATCATTGAGGACCAAATGAAAACAGACAAAAGTGCAAGGGAGGTTCAGGAGCAAGTGGACGATGGTGAGGAGGTCCTCGATCCAGCAAATACCAGCTCAGTATTGAATACGGTTCTCAGTACAATCAATACCAAATTTGAACATGAGTGTCTTAATGAGGCAGTCTGGCTACTCAATGCCCATTCTATTTGTCGATCAACAGATGACCGGGTTCCAGGCCACAAGTATTCAATTCCAGGCTTGCCCGGAACTAAGTTTCTGGCGCACCAGGTTTGGGCCCTCTGGTTCATTGTGAGGAGGTGGTTTGGGATGCTGATATGCCAGGAGCACTGGTGGCGGATGAAAAGGGTCTTGGAAAGACTTTTACCTCGGTTGCAGCGGCAATGCTTTGCAAATTGGTGACTGAGAAAGTTGTAATGGGGTTGCCACTGTCCATTTTATGGGGGAATACCCTTGAAGAGTGGGTGATTTTGGTGCACAACAACTTTCCCGGCATTGTTGGTAAAGAACAGGAGTGGTATCCACTCCAGAGATTGAATTCTGCGCCCTGCTGCCGGTTGGAGATCCAGACAACACCACCTCACAGGCATCCAGCACTTGTATCAGCCCATGAACCACTCCTGGTGGGAACAATGCCCGGAGTGGCAGAGACGTTCAAGACTGTCATCCATGAGATGACACATGGAACCAATTTCAAACTGGTCAACTTGTTGCACACTGAAAATGCGAATCTCACCCATGTGGATGTGAACACCACTATTGATGAGCCGGAAAACCGATGGAATATCCACCTTGTGTCGTATAATATCTTAACATTCAGAGTGAAACCATCAAGCAACAGCCAACTCTCCTACTGGGCATGGAGTTTTGGGATTTTTGATGAGTCCCATCGGTACAAGACTAGGAACAGTGTGGGCTGGCAAATTGCGATGAATGTGAAAATTGGATTCAAACTTCAAGTTACTGCTACACTGGGATTCCATTCACTCCATGACTGGTGTTATTAGACGATGTAGCTGTTTTCAGGTGCGCCTGACGATCCAGAGGATAATACTGTGATGCAGGAGCATGGTGCTGAGGCATTGTATTCCGCTGTGAAGAGTTTGATGCATGCTATCCAGACTGAAAACGAAGAAGCTCAACAGGATGCGGCACACCGGATGATACAGATTGCAAAGCCATGAACGATAAGGTAGTGGTCGGAATTGAAACTTGACAATGGAAAAGCAGTGGTTCAAATACCAAAGGGAAATTCACACCTCATTGATCTCGAGTGGACTGAGAACATGCAAGCAACATTGCAGACTGTTCTGGACAGATACACTTTGCAGGGTGCGTCAGGAGCATGGAGAGTTCATAGATGGCGGTTAGCATGTTTCTCGTTAGTGCTGGGAGACAGAGAGGATCACAATGACGTTTCTGGACAATGGTATGATGAATGGCTGCTCGATACTTGGGTGGATTCTCCAATTTTCCGATGGCTGAGAGAGACATTTCTGCCAATGCTTGTCAAGGAATCTGTGGAGTATCCCGAACCTGACGAGGATGACAAATCAAGAGAGGTGCTCCTTCTTGAAAAAGACTGATATGAAAATGCACTCCCCAGTGCACCTCCTCCACAAAAGGTGGTGCTATTTTGTTCTCTTCCTGGGCAAGTTCGTCATTTGAAGTGGTGGCTAACGAAGTTTTTTCCGGATAATGTGAATACATTCCACATATATGCAGAAATGGACAATGATGAACGTACAGAAATGCAGCTCAAATTCCAGGATTCACGAAATCCCTCTGTATTCGTAACCACACCCAAAGTAGGCGGGACGGGCCTAAATCTTACAGCAGCAAAGTATGCAGTAATAACTCAGAAGTTCTGGGTATTGAATGAGCAGTGGCAGGCATTTGCACCAGTTGTCCAGCTAGGGCAAAACCAAGTACCACACACATTGTTACTGAATACGGGTCCTGGTGGCTATGATAACCGCGCAAGTGATCTCCAACAACTCTCTGGAGTTGCGCAAATGAGAGTCCTGAATGGTTTGATGAGTTGACAGAACATCATGACGACGATGCTTTACCGGATTTTGGAGTCTCGTGAGGACCATAAGAAGCCGTTGACAGAGAATGGAGACACAATGCAGTCTGATGAACCATCATCTCAGATTGTTAGGATGATTCATCAAGGTACGCCTCTTTAGACCACCACCCAACATAATCTTAACTGATACAAATAGTCAAAATGGTCGATTGTAAGGTACACTATACTGCATAGATAAATGCTTTCTCTCTGTCATTTTTGAAGCGAATCAAAGATCCGATGGTTGAATTGTTTGATGGGGATTTCATTGGCATTCTTGATTAATAATAATGACGAATATAAGCGGAAGTCAATTGATAACCTCCATAACATATTCCCGGCTGGCCTATCTCACGATAAATGGCGTAGGTTGGATATTGAGCATGACACAGCAATGTGCTTCGAATCATGTATCCGTTGAACATTTGTGGTGCACTGGCAGCCTGAGGGCACGTAAACATTTTGAAGTCAAAGCAATGGAACAAAGCATAATTAAACCACTTTCAGGTACACCGGGAAATCCTCGGGATCTGTCATGCGTCTTGTGACCACAGATCAAGCCCTGCAAATTTGCCAATCTCATTTGGCAATAATGTCAGGCGAGGCGATAGTGAGTTGCTGTGTCAGAATACGAGATACCAGCTTGCAGATTCATAGCAATGCCGCAGCATTTGCTGCCATATGATCGAAATTCAGGTGCGCCGGAGAATCCTCTGCATATGTCTTGAGTCGCATTATGACAGCTCCAGTACAGCACATTTGCCAATCCCATTTGGCACTGAGACACTCTGGGCAATATTGAGTACTTCGGTTAGAATATGAGACACGGCTCGCTTATTCGAGGCAAACCCTCAGCTTTTGGTGGTATTTGATCGGGGTTCAGGTGCACCGGAAAGGCTCGAGTCCATATCCATATGACCAATCGATCACTGCATATTTGCGAATCACAGTGGCAATAAAGTCAGTCTAGGCGATATTGAGTACCTTTGTCAGAATATAAGACATTGCCTTACTTATTTGTAGCAAAGTTGCAGCTTGTGCTGGCATATCGTTGAAGTTCGGGCAGAGTCAAGATCCGCATCGCAGAGTGTCGGATGTTGAGACACGGCTCAGGTATTCAAGGCTCAGCTGCAGCTTTCCCTGCCGGGTATTTGCTGGCCTCTGATTGCAGTTCTGGCACAACTAAAATCTACCATCCAATCCAGAATAATGTTCTTGGATTTGAATGAAGCCAACCTTGACAAGCTGCGACTCATTATAGATGTATCATTCCGGCTCAGGCATGCCTGAAGAGTGACAAATACGCCACCGAAGCTCATGTATCCCAGTCTGTAGTGCACTGTATCTTTTAGTTTCCTTCATTCTCATTATGTGTTCTTTGACTTTGAATCAGTGGATGCAGTGCACACAGATGGTCATCTATCAAGACACTTCACATTTAGGTGCAGGTGGCTCATCCCGCACGGCCTCTGCAGATATATCAATCTATGCTTCATCAGGATATGAAGGCCGCCGCCAAAATGCCTTGAACTGTCAGCTCCATGTCAACTTGTCCGTTGGAGGAAGGTCGCTCTGTACAACTAAACCATAAATGTCCAGACCAAGCCAATTAGTAACCCACTTACCTCGATATTGACTAAGTAGTATGCATGGACCTATGCTTCGAAATCCGAAAATAGCTTCTGCATGTTCACGCTCTGTTAACAGAGGTGGAGCTTCAGAGCGAGAATCTCAAAAGACAGATTCTGTTCAGCGACTCTGCAAGATGGCTAACAACTCCCGCTCACCCATGTACCGTACTTACTCAATGAGGCCTAAGTTCTCAATGCTTTGAATGCCGACTTAATTCAATTCTGACTAACTTGTATGTTTCGGCCGCTAAAACTCTTATCTGAAAATGCATTATGTGAACCGATTTCCATCAAGAGTGAAGTTCGAAGAAAGAGAATATTGAAAGCTCACATTAAGAAAAGACAGCTTCGAAGAGTGCATTTAACTGTCAGAGTAAGGCGAGCTGGCAATCCCCAGCCATTGAATCCAAACATAACCATTTAAACTTCTGTGCACCTCAATTTCCGGAACTGTATGCATATGCATGTAATCATCATTCTTCTGCCCACTGTGAGGTGACATCTCACTATGCATTCATACCATTGTAGCATATAGCTTTTAACCCCAACATTAATTGAAGTCAACATTGTAGCGGTGGGACTTACAATGAATATGTGATTTAATGGTGTGCAACTTACAACATATTAGGTGCAAAATCAGAATGTGAGTGAGTATTCATGACCCATTTGTTAGCAATCTTGGCATTGCAAGTGCATGAATCAATACGATTACCGCAGAATCATCCATCGTATCTTACCATTTTTTCTCTGCGCCTCTATCTCTCCTTGGTATACCAAATTCTCTCTCTCCTCCATTAACTGCAATATTGTTGTGAATGTTATTCTGCAGACATGGCCCAGATAAACACATAAACAGAAATCATTCTTATGATATTGCCTTATCGACCACTAACTTAGCTGCAGCATCTTAATACAATATCATATCGTGAAAATTTGGGTGTTCTTCCAGCAGATATACCACATACGGAGATTCATATTTCTCCTCGATTGATAACAAACTCAGTATGAACCCTGGCCACTCAGCCGTCACTCTCAAGGTCCCAAATCTATCGAATTCGGCAGATTCTAAATGCTGTACCAATTCTATGCCATGCCGTCACCTCAAATGCTCGAACATTCACGCATAATGACTACGTTTAGAGAGTCCTATACAGGGGCACATGTTTTCATTCAGGTTCTCAGTGCCCTATTTAGCCAGCACTAAGGGTTAGTTAATATCGTGAGATTTCTTCTGGTGCGTCTGGTTCTATTCTATGTGCGTTGGCTTTAGCCAACCTCCAATTCTTGCATCCATACAGAGTGTTGTTGATAGGAGTTGCTAACATTCGGGATTAGGAATCCATCATTTCCGGCACACCTGACAAGGAATCCCATCTATTCCGGTGCACCTAACAACATCTTATATCACAACACTGGACTGCCATCCTCTATATAAATATGAACCATTGAAGTGATTTCTCCTGAACCCCTCAATGTGCGCCTTGAATTGCATCCTCCTTGACTAGGTGTAACTTCTTGCTCCATGTTTCCAGATATTCTATTGCACTTAATCTTATATTTACTGCTTATACATTCTCTCCCCTATTCCCCAACTTTCTGTCATTATTATCCTAAATGGAATCTATGCCCAGCCAGGTGAGGAATCACTATTCACCGAAGAATCAAGAAGCACACCTTGAGAATGCACTGGAATTCAAGAAAGGAGCTAATTGTCATTGTCCATCGAATGTTTGCCTTCCATCATGCATCCTGCATTGTTTTACTAATGACTAATGTCCCCGATTTCATTATTGAAGCAGGATGATGATACTGATCAGAAGCTCAGTGATGATGAAAGTGAGGACCCCGGAGAGTCCACCTTATCGTCCAACATCGAAGAAGACGATTTTGATCACCAAGAGGAGGTGGTGCTTCTAGGCCAGGCGCGTTGGGACAAGTTGTTATGAACTACATGGGTTCCGCTGCCAAAGCAACGGATCCGTGCTGATACTGTTATTGCATGCCCTCCACTTCCAAATTCCTGAAATACAGCTGGGGCAATGGCCCCAGCACTGCTCAAACGCAAAAAGTCAATCCTCCTCAACAAATTATCCAAGTCTGACCATGCACCATCCACCCAGGCGCTGCCGCTACGCATGTTTAGTGGAGATCAGAATGTTCCACAACCCAAGGCCAGTGCAGATCAGAACGTTCCCCAAAACCAAAAGCCTAATTTTGAGGTAGCGAAAAGGTTCATGGAGGCAATCGTATTCAAGAGGACTCCTAGGCCAATATCATCCGATGACCAGTACTCGATGGTTGCAGAAGCTTGGAAACTTGCCCTTGAAGCTCAGGATCGTCAGCGGGCATTGGCAGGTGCTCCTGTAGGTCCGCCATCTTTGTGTCAATTGCCCGGCAGTCCATCTCTCAAAATAGATCCACAAACACCAGAAGCTGTAAGTCTTGGATTCTGTTTAATGCTCCTCTATCAGATTTCGGATATTGACTACGCCCCAAAATATACATAGTTTAAATTGAAAACAAGTACCATTCGAGGACAGTTGGCGGATGGAGCACATCGAACTGTTGTCCATAGTTACCAGTTGGATTAGCACTCTGAGACTGAGCTATGGATTCAGGTTAAGGAGCTCCTGTTTGAAGATGCATATCACTCCAAGGTCATTGAGGATAAGAAATCTTGGTTCATGCGAATGGAAGTGCTTGATCTCATTTACCACCAATTTTTCTTCACCGCCAATAGCTTGGGGCGCCAGCCTACAACATCCCAGTATTTCCAACCTCTCACTCTGCAGACATTAGCGCTAGCAGCCACAGCTATTCATTGTGCGCTCTCTGAATATGCGAGTGGAAAGAAGGCCACAGTTATGTTTCTCAAGATGAATATCGAGGTACATTTTGCCCATCCCCTGTGATAAATTTTACTCCGGAAGCCACTGCACTCATCAATCACACATTCGTGGGCCGCTTAATACCACCTGCAGTGCAACTCTGCAAGGATAGCCGCTCCTCAATTCCCGTCGGCACTCCTTAGCATAGATTGCCCCTCTTCTCTTTCATTTGGCACTCGATTCCACTTTTCACGCTCCTTAATTCCCGTCCGTGCTCCATAGCCAAGATTGACACTTTTCAATTTTATTCCGCACCTGATTCCTCCCCCTTTCCGCGCTCCTCAATTCCCACCAGTGCACCTTGGTCTGGATTACCGCTTCTATATTGAATTCCGCACTCCTGACCCCGACACCCCCGACACCCACCCCCTTTCGAGGCTCCTCCGCGAGTATGGGCGCCCCTCAATCCCCATCAGCGCTCCTCAGCCTAGATATGGCGCTCATCAATCCCCGTTGGCACTCGGCAGCCTAGATTTGGCGCTCTTTTTCATTCTGCGCTCATTCAACACCTTTGGTGAACTCCTCTTTTCCACACAGCACTCCCTTTCTGGCCCTCCTCTTTACCTTGGTAGTTGCTCCCCGTTTTCATCCGAATAATCATTGCCTTTTCAAACGCCCATTCAGATTCGCAGCTAGCTATCATCTCATTACACCTTTGTTAGATATCACAAATTGAGCCAAACAACATTGGAATCAAATTTCATCCACTCGCCAGGTACGAATAATCGGCAAATACAAGAAGCGCCTTCAGCTTCTTTGCGCCATTGATGAATTGGGTGTTCCTGCTTTCGTCGGATATGATGAGATGGGAGATGGAGTGGATGACATTGACACCATGTTTGATTGATACCATTTGATCGCTTAGTTGGGTTATTGTTTCGGTGTACCTGCATTTATGTTTGAATCACTTGCCTTTTGCTTTGGTTCCTTAATGTAGCGAGGCAAAAAATACAATGTGAAAGACGATGATAGCTAGTATGATTCCGATGTGATAATGAACAATAATACATGCATCATATTTGCTGTTGAGGGAAATCGATTGCTCATGTACATCTGGAGAGTCTCAGATCGCACCTGCAGTCCTCTGAATGAATATCAAAAAGTACCCACGCATCTCCCACAGTTTGCTTGTAATTGCCGCGGTGGTTCGGCGACTCTCCCAGGTGTACCCAAAGTTCTCTCCGGCGTTCCGACGTGTTCTCAAACTTATTACAATCACTCCCATCGTACTCCTGTACTCATCATCAGATATGCCAGTTACACCAAAGGCCGACCAGAGTACCCTCCTAGGGTCCGATACTCTCCTGAAATTGATGCTTCTAAGTTTACACTCCACATCCTCTCAGACACTCCTGGAGGCTACCAGTGACTAAAATACATTGTGCTGATGTCGAACTGTACCCGAGTGGACGTTTCAGATTTATTGACAACCCGGACCGCCAATTTGTGAATGGTCGCATTGCACCCGGACCCCGATCCGACGTGACAGTCCGGAACTGTTGCTAACACTAGTCCCGGAAAATCACAATTTAATTCATTTTACAAGCTGCGACTCAGGAATCTTTAGCATTTTAGCCTATACAACTGGTCACAACTATGTATATAGTCATTAACAACCACGGCATGCTTTGATTAACCATGATGCAAGGCAAAAAATTGTTGACACTCCTTTGACGCTCATTTTGAAGATCAGGCAGGGAGCATGTCGCCTTCTCTTTGGCCAATAATGGTGGCCATTAAGGTGCTTATTTATAACAAAGACCAAGACACTATTCAATTACCTGGTGTACAACAGTAAAAATCGTTGACCCTTCATTGACGCTCATTTTTAGGAGATAGTACAGATGTCGCAGCTGGTGTTTTTGCACATGAAGGGGGCCAATACTTTCAGTATGCATTACAACGACCATGTCTCTGATGGATTACCTCACTTACAAAACCACAAATCGTGTATCCTCTCTTGATGTTCAGTTTTAAAATCGGGCAGGGAGAGTATAGCATTCTCTTTTGTCTAGAAAGGCAGCATATACATCATTTATGAATGTCTGCGACCAATCACCACGCAGATTAACCATGATGCAAAGCCAAACATTGCTGACGCACTGTTAACCCATATTTTCAGAATGGGGCAGGGAGTGTGTCACTTTTGCTTTTGCTTCTAAATGCAGCCCATATCTCATTTATGAACGTCTGCATCTAATTGCCACTCAGATTACCCAAGATGCAACACCAAAAATCATTGACACGCCTTTGACTCTCATTTTCAGGATGAGGCAGGGAGAGTGTCTCTCATGCTTTAGATTATAAATGAGGCCAGTACATCAGAAAAGGACAATGACATACCAAAGTTAATATTTTGTGATTAGTGGTCTGAAAACGGACTGCTGGCGGGTTACCCGGACCCATTGCTAACACTAATGTCCGCTCTTCAGTGTGGATAATCTTATCTTGTATGACTTCATGCTTGTTATGTGGACAGATCTCTTGTTTCCGGCTTTCCCCTTCAGTCGATATCCATTGTTTCTGGAGTACTTGTTGGACTCCCAGTATGCCTTCACCCCCATCCTCAGTTCGGAGATCTGTTTAGCTCTATTTGAGGCCATGGTGGATGTTCGCATGCACACTGTGTAGCCTCAGTCTTCTAGTACCTTGTTTGCCTAGCAGTCAGCCTCGTCATTCCTGGGGATGTGCGATTGACCTGGGACCCACAGCATCGCAGCTTGAATGTGATGGGTGCGGTGAGCCCTTGCATGCTTGCTGATTGCTCTTGATAGTTGCTGACCTTGCCCTGGGTCCAGGTGTACAGTCCATCTGATAGCTGCCGGCAAATCACAAAACACAGCCACTGTGGTGACTTTGTATACTACCAGTGCCCCCACTCCAGCTAGGGACTTTTGGAGTGCGACTCTGATTGCCCAGATGTCAGTGTAAAATACCTCCATTAGTCCCACACTGAGGTAGCTGCAGAAATGCATCCAGCCATCTGCAGTCAAACACCTGCTGCAGCTACTACAAATCTAGTGTTCATTCGAGATCTGACCATCCACCACATCCAAGTACGAGATATCAGACGCTATCCTTTCTTGGTGCCCTTAGCTCGGCGCCTCACTTTGCCGCGGTGTCATATTGCAGTATAGTGGTCTTGACTGCTGGCTGCTCCCCTGGATCTGGCCAGCACAATGACTCTGCTCTCTTGCAACACTCGGATTCTGTTGCAGCCACTCTGCCCTATGGTGCACCCAGAGTGAAGTAATCATAACACTCTTTTGACATGGAGCCCCCGCACGCCCTTGCTAACTTTGCCACGAACCGTTGGTGTCTGGCGTCATGGGCAACCGCTGCCGGTGTGAGCACTATGTCCCTCACATCAGCAAAATGTAAATCGGTCCGGAAGCCACAAGCAAACCTCCCAGGCAATCAGGTGGACCACACCAGTGCTTTGAAGTACTTCCAGATGCTTGCAGGCCCCCTGGCTCTAAGCAAAGTGCTCTGGGACTCTACAAGAGTATTCTCAGGTGCGCCTCAAAGAACCTGAATATATGAAGGTGCATTCATGATGCTCCTTCTAGCATAGTCAACTTTTGGAGCAGCTGAGAGGTCTGTGCAGGTCTGCGGGTAACTTCGAGAGTAGCTGAGACCTTTGTACAGCTCTGAAGGAGACTTGGTGCCATACTCTCACAGCAGTGATTCTGAGTGTTCTATAAGCATAAGGCATTTCATCCATGGTGTTCATCTTGGTTACAGTCCCAAGATTCGCTATATCATAATATGACATGTATTATCAGTTTAAGTAACTCTATATGTAGACATATGGTCAGGCTGGCTGCAGATGGTACTCGAGTGTAATTGGAGGAGCACCTGGAGATGACATTGGAATGAACATAGGAATGCACTTCGAGACCTTTGTTGCGAGAAATCCTGTTTCTCACAACCATTGGGATTCAATTTGACAGGGATGCCGGAAGTGGGCATACGGTGATACAGCAATAACACAGTATGGAGATACGGAGACAATGGAGATGAAATATTCTTGCTGAGCCTTCATTGATTCACACAATTTGTGTAGTTCCTCATGGCCTGGTACCCCTGCATATTCTCTCATACTCTATCTATGCTCCTCTACAACTGAGAACTGTTATTTCTCAAGCAAATCCTCAGAATGCCATGAGGCCTCTGCCGTTTGACCACACCGTCATTATGTTAACATTGAGATGTACTTGGAGGCCATAATTGATTGAGACTGGAAAGACACTTGGAGGCCAAGATCAAACAAGTTCGGAGATGCACATTGATGCCATGTTCTGTTGATATTCCAGGTGAATTTAGAGACAGTTGATCCGGAGGTTATTGATTTGGAGGTGGTTGATCGGGAGGAGGTTGATCTGGAGGCGGTTGATCTGAAGGCGGTGGATCTGAAGGCGGTTGATCTGAAGGCCATTGATCTGAAGGCGGTTGATCTGAAGGCGGTTGATCTGAAGGCGGTTGATCTGAAGGCGGTTGATCTGGAGGTAGTTGATCTGGAGGGGGTTGATCTGTAGGCAGTGGATCTGTAGGCGGTTGATCTGTAGGCGACGGATAGGTATGCGGTTGATCTGTTGGCGGTGGATCGGAAGGCGGTTGATCTGTAGACGGCTGATCTGCAGGGGGTTGAATTGTAGGCAGTTGAATTGTAGGCGATTGAATTGTAGGCAGTTGAATTGTAGGCAGTTGAATTGTAGGCAGTTGATCCCGACCCTGTTGATCAGGAGGGAGTCATGACCAGGAGCTGAGATTCAACTCATTGGTTGACTTGTAATTGTGAAAAAGTTGAAATTTGAGTACAAGAAGGTTAACTGAAAGATGAGAGGTGAGAGACTTGCCGGGAGCGGGAGACAATCGATCTTGGGATGATGCAAGTACTTGGTGCATGCTACATTCGGTGTTACCTCATAATCGTGGCATGGGGAGGGGGAGGGGGAAGATGTAACTTCGTATTGTTCGATGATAGTAGAGTTGAGAACGAGGAAGAGAGTGATGTCAAGAGATGGAAGAAATCAGCATGCGAAACTGGGACTTAAGAGAATTTCGTGTGCAAGTCAATTTACCATCCCTGATACAGCTGGTACAAGTCCTAATCCGATATGTAACAACATCAATAGAAGGTCTTCCCAACCCAATCAGCTACGTTATACCCTTAATGTCTCATATCCGCTCATATCCTCTACATCGTTCTCATCTTCTTTCCCATTTCTCTAATTCCCATCCACAACTCTACCATCATCTCAGAACACAAAGTTAAGTCATCCCTCTCTAGTGTTAGCAACAGTTTGGGACCACCATTCCGGATCTGGGTCTGGATCTGAACCAGTGCACCGTTGTCCAATAAGTGGTCTGGGTCATCAATGCACCCGAACTGTCAATTTGGGTACATTTCGATGGACATCTCCCAACCTGGCTGAAATGGGCATGTTGTCAGCAGGTTGTCCAGTTGGTCTATCTGTAGATTAATATAATCCTCTTGCTTTTGCTGTTTGATAATTGGATTTGATCAAAATTGTATATTTAACATCATGGAATACCGTGTTAATCACTTAACAGGTTGCGACATCGGTTATTTTGGATTCAATGTTTTTCCTTTTGTGTTTTGTATTTTGCAGTACTAAGGCAATCAATAGTTCTGATATGATCTCCTATATCCCTGTGATGCCTTGATTATCCAATATACAAGACCAACCATTGTTAATACTCCGTTGACGATCATTTTCAAGATGGGGTAATAAAGGAATCGTGTACTGTTTAAGTTGAAAAGGTCACCATTACATGATATATGAATTGTTGCCGTACAGCAACAGTTAAATTACCAAAGAGGCAAGACGAAAAATCCCTGAAGCTCCGTTGACACAAATTTTCAGAATGAGGCAGGGAGTGTGCCACTGCTGCTTATGATGCTAAAGGCAGCCAATACCTGATTAATTGTGGTCTGCAACCAATCGCCATGTAGAAAACCCAAGATGCAAAGCCAAACATCATGGATGCTCTGTGGACGTGCATTTTCAGAATGGGGCAATAACCGTGTCGCTTGCTTCTTACCCTATCGAGGCTGCGTTTACCTCAATTACGCCCAACTACTACAAGATCACTTTGGTATAACCTGATTAAGAAGACTAAAAATCATTGATGTTCTGTTGACACACATTTCCATGATGGGGTACCAAACACCTCACGCACTGTTTTGCCTATCAAGGCCGCGAATACATTAAATATAGATTACTACCACCAATCAACCCTTGGATAACCCAAGATACAAAGTCAAAAATGTTAACCCTCAGATAACCCTGATTTTCGAGATGGGGCAGTGACCATGTAGCTTCCTGACTTGCCTGTAAATCCAGCCAATACGACAGTTATACTACGCTGCAATTAAATTGCTGTACTACTATCTTGCTTCCAAGACCAAAAATTGGTCACGCTATGTTGACGCATGTTTTAATGTATTGTATAGTCAATATCTGTCGCCATCGATAATTGTATAAAGAATCATTTTAAGTTAGTTGTTGCCTTTCTGTCTGATGAGACTCAGCTCTTTGGCAAAGCTGAGCCCAGTCATATTCTTGCATTGGCCTCTTTCATTCTACAAAAATGGATATATCTCACTGAATAGAACATTTCACTAGCTACAGTTTTGTTTATGAACAATTATCCACATGCGAATGCTTACTATTCTCCCATCAAAAATCTCTAAGTGAAATTCTCAGTCAAGCAACACATAGAACCTGGTGAGAACATCTTGACCCATTCTGTTCTACTGTTTCTTGTTTCACTTATTCCTCCTAGTTTCCATTGCTGTGACAGTCTTCAACTCCGCTTCAGCCAGTTTCATCGACCTCCTTATCAGCCAAATCAATCCAGGAACATTTGGCGTGGCACTCAGACCTTGGTGCTCTGGGTTGTCCAAGGCCTTGATGGCATTACCTAGCACTATATTGGATTCATTGTCTGCCTTGCAGTCGTCTTTGCTCCCATTTGGATTATGCAAGTGCCCATTCCAGTAAATCCAATGTTCGCTGTCAGAAATGCTTTGAGGTGTGTTATTGGCATCACTTTCGCATGTATGATGGTGGATTCTTCTCAGTCCGCAGACATTTAATACTTGAGTTCATCATCCAGGGAAGTTCTTTGCCGACAAAGCTGCTGCCAAAGGGGATCATTCGGACCTTTTGAATACTGCCAGATCATGATGTTGAATGTTTGACCAGGATACTTTGATAATCTTCTCAGTATCTGAAATGAATCCGACAGCTGGCATTTGCTTGTCTTGAGTGCGAGATTCCTTCTGTGCTGCCTGTAGGGTTGTGCTGCCCTGCCACATCTCCAAAAACCCGCGGTCATTGGCCATTCTGTGCAATGATGTGTCATCTGCCTCATTCTCAATTTCTGAGTTGTTTTCAGTTTCCATGGAATCCAATACCATGCAATCGCCCCCCAATATTTTGTGATTGGATCAAGCGAACTGCTGTACTACGACATTTTCATGAAGTGTCTTGCCAGTTGTTTCAGACTATCTCCAGCCAATATTGTTTCGGCCAAGGGAAACACTGGCCTCCACTTCGACACCAAGATGTAAAATAGAGAATATGTAGCGTGCCACGTTGTGGAGAGCAGCGAATTTTGAGTGTATTTACTCTTGCTGGCGCCACCAGTCTGTGACATCCAGTGACCAAAATGTACTGCTAATCTCAATGGGGTTGGAATGGAAATCATCAGGAGGTGCATCAACTTGGCCCAACTATTTTGGTGCTACAGGCGGTGAATTAAACTTCAGCCTTGCGGCTGTCAATATGTGTACAGCACAATCGCCTCTTCTGGGTGTTGTTTCAGCCGTGCTGTTAGGTGTAAAGTATTCTTCATCCTCGCTGGGCAAATCATATGGATCAAAAGACAATTAAATGAGTCCAGAAGACATTGAAGTGTTGAAGATATTGCCCTGCGGATTATCTTTGGGTGTAATGATCGACATTGGTCGATATTTGGCACACTATTTGTTCCCCACATACTTCAGAAAGGCCTCCAGAAATTGGGTAGTATAAGAAGTCTCGTCCACAGCATAAATATCCATTGCATTGTACCATTTCCGAAATGATTGCAACTTGCAGAAGGGCTCAAGGATATGTACTGAAATGTGAAACAGACCGGTCATTGAACTGACTTCAGCAAAATATCTTGACAGCATCTGTTGCGCAACCTCCATGGCAAAGTATAAGTTCTCCTTCGATTGTCTCTTCTTCTTAGCCAAAGCTCGTATAATGGCATCCATATGATCGAATATGTCATTGTATACAGTGATGGCATGATCCAGAGTACCTGTATGCGCTCTCTCCATCCACGGGGTCAAGTTAGCTTTAAAACTTCCATGATAGACTTGATGATGGTCCATTCATTCTGTGTTGTGAGGAGTGGCCGGTAATTGCTGGATTTTAGATTCTGAAGCCACTTGCAGGTGAATTCTTCCAATCATTAAGCACGCTCAAACAACTCCAGTTTCGAATTCCACTGGGTCTTCACATTTATATTCGGTATTTACGCAATTTGTTCTTTCGCTTTTTGACAGTCAAAGAAGTTGTTTTGATGCCCAGGTGTCAGTGTAATCAATACAGCAAGCATTCTCTGCTATATGAAGGTCAGTTTCAGGTTTTTCAAAATGTCTTGAAATAGATACTTTCTCAATTAGCTTTGCCAAACTTGGTCTCATAGCTGACACCTTGTTGATTTAAGCATCGCCTTCTTTTTGCAGTCTTTGACTCTTCCCAATGTCTGTGCTTTCATTCTCTCCAAATTTCTGATCACACTCATGAGCTTTCTGAGACTTAGTGCGGCCTTTTTCCCCGAGACTGATCAAGAACACACCCAATGCATGCTGAATAATGTGCGCCATCCAAGGTATGTGGTTTCTCATTCCAGGCCACCTGATTCCACAGGCCTCAAGGATTGATTGTTGTTCCTGAGTAACATTGTAATTTGAACAAGCATTATCAGTTTAAATTCCTGGTAAACTGCCGTCGGCAAGCTCGAAACAATTCAGAACCTCCTTCAAATGTGTGGCTAGCCTTGCTCCGGCATGTTGATACTTGACCTATTATACTTAATTAGCTTTCAAGATAGGAAAAGAAAAGGCAATGAACCTTGTCGAATGGGAGTTGTACTGCTTGCAATGCCCAGTTTGGATCCATATAGTTAGCGATGACTGACGTTATTGCTAATTTGTTCATCAATGTCCACCTCTGTAAAGCTAAGCTAACATTATTTCTTGACGGCAGTTACTTCCAAATTGCACCTACTGTCAGTGAGTATTCCCTCCTGCAAATGTTCCCAAAGGTGCTGGTGGATGGAAGCTCCAGCTCGCCGCGTAATGTTTTAACTGACCATCATAGTTTGAGATTTGATATTCTGTTCCATGGATTGTAAGCGGATACAAAACCTAACATAAGGTAGTAATTCCAGGTATTGTTGTGAAATTCGGCAATTTGGTAGTTGCTTGCTGCCAATTTAGAGCGTTGTATCTGTCAATTGTGATAAAATAGGTAAGATCTAACTGGCGAATATGAATGTCATTTGCGAATTTACTATTGTAATTCCTTGACTGCCTTGTCTGTGTTATATGGCGAAAGCGGTTTCATCAACGGTCATACTTCTTAATTGAAAATTTTCCAACTTAGTTAATTCATTCAACTTGGCACTTTGTGGTGTTGGTGGCAAATGTTTCCCCATGGATCTGGACACATGTTCCGATGGATGGCGAAGACCTTGATGACCAAAGATAATTTTAATGCTGGGGCTGCCAGTATCATCAGTTCTGCAGTCCTGATAGAATCCCCATGAAGGCGTATGTCTCGATGTATTCCAAGCAACAGGGCGCTTTTTGCCCACATTCATTGAAGCCTACCAATCATGAAACATGATTTGTAAAGTAAGATCGCTCAAATCACCAATAAAGATACATTTATTTTTGGAAGATACCATAACCATTAGAAATCAGGTATTTATACATTGGGAATTCAACATGGTTCTGGGAATTTGAAAGCTGTGCAACTCCAGTTGAGAGACTGTCAAAAGTTACATTATGATTGAGTAGTATGCTGGTGCTTAAATATTGGCACTTGAGCTACACCCAAGACAAAAGTAAGACCTGTGAGATATTGCATCCAAAGTTGTGAAGTTGTACACATTGTCATATTGGCAAGATGGACCGTGAAAAACTCTATTTAGGAAGAAAGGAAGGCATTCCGTTGCTGTGAAGCTAACTGAGCCTCACAAAACCTGTTGCCGCTCCACTGATGCTTATATTTAGAAGGTGGCAACGGAATTCTCACTGGCATTTTTGTGCACAATGGTTGCCAACACTTTCATTCTGGGTTTGTATCAGTGCACAGCGCTTGGATTATGCAAGTTGTATGACCAACAATCATTGAAGCTCCATTGACGCTCCATTAATGCTCAGTTTTTGGATATAGTAGTGATGTTGTTGCAAGGATATTTGCCTTGAAAGGTGGCCAATAGTTCGATTATGAGTTGGTGCCGCAGGCCGGCAGCACAGCTCTGGGATTTTCCAAGATGCAAGGCCAAAAGTTGTTGATGCTCCGTTGACAATCACTTTTAGGACACAGTAACAATGTTGTCACAACTATTTTTGCCTAGAATGGTGGCCCATAATTCGATATTGGGTTAATTTCACTGAAAAGACCTTTGATTCTCCATGATGCAAGGACAAAAGGCATTGATGCTCCACATGTGCTCATTTTTTGGACAGAGTAGTAATGTTGTTGGAATCACATTTGCTAGAAATTGGGGCCGATAGTTTGAATAAAAGTGAAAGTCTCCGCACAGCCCTTGGATATTACAAAAAGCAAGGTCAAATATTGTGGATTCACTGTTGACACTCATGCTGAGGATGGTGCAACGAGTGTGTCATGTACCTGTTCAGCTACAACGCAGACCAATACTGTTACTTTGAAAGGATGTGACAATGCAGCCGTTTCATTGTGAAATGTGAAAAAGTCAACGTTGTTGATGCTCCGTTGACGCTCATTTTGAGAATGGGGTAACGAGTGTGTCGTTTGTCTTTTACACTATATCGCAGACCAATATATTTACTTTCGATGGATGTTACAATGCGGCAGTCAGATTGCAGAAAGTTTAAGACTAAAAATCGTTGACACTCGGTTGACGCTTAGATTAATGATATCAAAACAGCCTTTGTACACTCAACATTTGGATCCAATGAATTGTATATTGATTCTTGAGATCCAGCATTGCATTTCTACGCATTATCTTTTGCATCCAGAAGCTTTGTGGCCCCTCGATTTCTGATCAACCAGTATCAATGATGACTGAGTGAGAGATGACGTGACCTTACCGCATTCCTGCGCATTCAACTGGCAATTTACGGCATATAGGTTAGTTCGCTAGTTTTTGGTTAATATAGCTCGACTTCGTCACCTGTCCTCATCCATTTCCTTCTCTTTGAGTACCATGAGGTTACACAACCAATTTCAAATATCCCAACCATGTGCACCAGATTTGTGGGGAGAGTTATGGAGTTGGATGCATGGATGAATGCAGCATGACGGAGGTCATTCAGACAGATTCATATTGATCACTGACCCCTCTTTCCATGACTTGTGTAACATCACTCATTGAAATTTTGTGAGTATATTTCGTCACTAATATAGCTTTTCCTTTCTCGCTTGACAGTAATTGACAAACACAAATCCAGCTCGTCGGCTGTGTTAAAGCCTGATCTGGATTCTCAAACATTCGCATGGTGCATTCGACCCTTGCACATGCACAAACCAATCATCATGTCTCAAAATATGGTCACTGAAATTGAGAAAATGCACACACTTAGCAAAATTGGTATGCAAATTGGTTTTCACCGTGATATGTCATCAAAAATTATAATTTGCCTTGTTATTACTCCGTTGACACAGGAGCCAGCAACATGAATTTGGTCCGAATCCGATTTCTATATGGTAATTCGCTGGGGAGGCTATATTGAAGGTGTAAAAGCTAATGAGTTCAATTGGCTTCGGTTTCTGAATAGGTGATGAATTGTGCTCCACAGTGGGTGCAAGACCGGCTATACCCATATACGACTGTGGGTTCCCAGAACTCAGTCTCATATCACTTCTCATGGGCCGAGAAGTCCCTTGCGGCATCTGCGATATTCCGGGGAAAATATCAAGGTACTCCCTAAGCTCGCGAAATTTTGTGGGTGCATGTGTGACTGCATCATCATCCGTTTGGGGTGTAGAGTCTGCCGGAACCCTAAAAGGGGATGTGCCGCACTGCTCATCTCTTTCATGGATGTAGCTGATTGCGTCCTCCCATCCAGATTGTGTCAATTTGTCAAGTTTCATCAGCTTCTGCCAATATCTCTTCATGTGCTGTGGTATTGGATTGGAGACTGTGCCCATCACCCAGCCGGGATCGTCATCTTTGCTCAGCTGGCCCTGGTCTGTCTCTTCATCATCCTCATACTCCCCATCCTCCCCATTGTCGAAACTTACAAGATCACTCCGACTGCCACCGATAGCAACCATCATCTGCTGAGATGTCTAGTTGGGCACTGTCGTTGTCAATCCCGGGTTTTCAGCTTTCGTTGTATCTTCCTGCTCTTGCTGAACCGCTGCCTCTTTGTCTTCAACTCGCTTTCATGCCCCAGCAGTTTCTCTCGCAATTTAATTGTCATTCCATTTTTCTGTCTCTTAATTACTTTAGAAGTGTATTTGTCGACATCTCTCGGCTGCAAGCTTCTTTTGGATTGTAAGCTGCACAATGCTCCATGGTCTTGGATTCTTTCTGGTTCCAAAATGCCCTTGCATTCATTTGCTTGTTGACATTGTTGTGTGGACCAGTTTTCCCATTTGCCATAGTTGCCTAACGGAAGTGGCAAAAAGGTCTCTTTTGGAGCATTGACCATTGTAGTTTGGGCTGACTTTGTTGTTAGGTGAGATGTTGGATGTTGGAAGATATAGACAATATGGAGGCAAGTTGTGTCTTGTATGTCAAGGCTGGTACATTTAGTCAACTTGAACAACGCAAAATCTGCAATTTGAGAGTCAATGAAATGGGAATAGTTAGGCTAACCGTACAACATGACTTGATTGTTAGCATCAGTTTCATGTAATATCCTGGGGATTATTTGGGAGAAACATCAACAGACATCTTTTCCCACTAAGAATGTCTAATTCATATCAAATAATCATGAGATTTCCGCTGTCCTACACTGCAATTTATTGCAGTAAGCAAACAAACAACATCACACTGACCTATTCCAATTTGCGGGACAGTGGGAAACCCCTGTAACTTGCAGCTATGTGCAGCAGAATTCATCTTGAGTATAATGAACAAGTTCGCTGCTACTTATTCAATTCTGTCATGAAGCTAACTATATGTTCCTCAGGACTTCCCACTTCTTTTTTTCGTTATCATCTTCCTCCCCTATTCCACACCAGCAAATCATGGATATACAACCACCGCAGCTAGGTTGGAGCGGATGCGAATCAAGCCAATTGACGGGCACTTCATCAACTACGTTACTCATTGGCACTCAGCCAGAATGCAGACACCAGGTAGTCCACCATGATGCTGCCAATGCAGCCGCCAAAAACTAAGACCCAGGATGCACAATGAAAAATCGTCTGTAAGATTGAAAGCAGCAAGAATAAAATACAGCATGCAGTTCGATGTGAGTATATCCATATAGTGGTGAACGGCCATTAATTGACTGTATATTGAACAGTAGGTGTACATAGAGAGTTACATGGCCACTGTATCCCTGCCCATAGCAGGAAACACACCATGGTGGACCAAGGCATTTGTCTGCACAGTCCGCAAAATCAAACATCATGATGGTGCCAGCTCTGGGTTCTTCGGGTATGAATATCTTGCGCATAAACGGTGAAGGCAGCGATAGATAGATACGAGGCTATGGTTAGTCATAACCTCACGGCCAGATACCTTCGTTCTCAAAATGGCACCGCAAATGATCTTCTGACGCGCTGGATACACAAAGGGACAGGGGCATCTCCACCCGACCAACGCAGTCAGTCGACTGCAGAGCTGATGCAACCTCGACCCCAAACGCCACCCTCCCCACCCCATCACAATGCTGACCTGCATCCTTTCCAAATCGACACTTTGCGGGCTGGATATGTGTATTCAGATACATCTCATTCCAGCTCTAAAAATTTTACTCCTGATGCAGATGCCCAGGATAGCCAGCACAATCCAGATTTTGATCCAGATATACTAACTGATGTAGTACCATCAACCAGTTATTACACTAGGTGCTGAGTGGTAATTCAGCTGACACCAATTTTGAAGATGAGAGCAGCCTGTTGAGCGAACCTGCAAGTGATGAGGAGCATTGAATGTAAGGAGTGGAATTTTGGAGATTATTATTATCTACAATTAGTGGACACTGTAAAGTTTATTTTAAATGATATATTTATATGTATTGTTAAAGAACAATGTAGTGATCAACAAGAAAGTTTATGAAAATGCTAGCAAGGCTGTAAAAACAATATGAATGGTACGCGATGCCAAATCAAATTATTCCATATTGTGGATACAGCGGTGGCAAAATGAGCTTCATTGGAGCATCAACAATTTTAGGTGATGTAAGTCAGGTAATTAAACATTGATTTGGTCATGGTTATATATTATTGAAGGATTGGCCACCATTATTGGCAACAATTATAGTGACATGCTCCCTACCTCATCCTGAAAATAAGCATCAATGGAGTGACCACCATTTTTAGTCATGCCTTCTGGGTAATTAGACCGCCAAGAGGTTGCAGATAGTCATACAGGAAATATTGTCTGCATTTACCAGTTAAACGGATTCCAATACCCTCTCTGCCCCATCCTGACAATGAGTGTCAATGCAGTGTGAACGATTGTTGGTTTGTGTATCTTGGGTAATCTGCTGGGCGACAGGTTGCAGATTTTCATAAACAATATTTTGGCCAACTTTATAGGAAACAGAGAAAGCGAAATGCACTCTGCCCCAACTTGAAAATAAGTGTCAACGATTGTTCAACTTGCATCATGGCCGATCACAGCGCAATGCGGCAGCTGTTGTCAATGTACACCATTTTGAATGCTTTTGTATGCTAAATGGCTCAAGAATACTCAGTGGTAGCCCTAGAAGTGAAATAAGTTGTTACTGTCCCAGAGGATGTGTCGGGAATATCCCATACATTTCTGCCTAAATACACTATTATCTCCTTGTTTATGGATGCTTGTAATCAAGTGCCACTCATATTACTGAAAATGCAAAACCAAAAATCGGTAACGCTCCATTGATGTTCAACTTTGAGATGGGGTTGAGTTTCTTTCGCTTTCTCTTTGTCTTATGAAGGCGGCTAATACTTTGTTTGTGACTGTGTGTAACCTGTCGCCCCCCAGATTACCCAATATACGTAACCAGCAATCGTTGACGCTCTGTTGATGCTCATTTTCAAGATGGGGTAGGGATCATTGGACTTTCTATTTTTCCGATAGATGTGGTCAAAACTTCGTTTCTGACTGTGTGAAACCTGTCGCCCACCAGATTACCCAGGATATGCGACCAACAATTGTTGACGCTGCGTTGACCATTATTTTCAGGATGTTGTAGGGCCCGTTGCTCTGTTCGTTTTCATCTTGAAGGCCGCCTTTACATCACAGACACACAGGGACATAGCAATATCAATATTTTGCAATTAACAGTAGGATATCTGAATGTGACAATCAATGTGAAACCCAAAACTATTCTAAGCAACGGGTGTGGGTAACCCGCCAGCGGTCCGGGTTCGGTTCCAATTCCATCCAAAGACCTTACCTGCCGCATCTTGGTGGACTAAACCAGGATCTGTACCCATCTACCCGTGGGTTTTGCCGGGTTTGGCTAGACTCATCAGTTTCAATCTCCGGTTCTGGTTTTCAGGTTTTGCTATTGGCAGTTGCATTCAGATATCATACTGCTAATCGAAAAAGATTGACTTTGGTACGTCATTTTCCTTTTCACATGTATTGGCCGCCTTCATAATCAGAATCAAGAGCCCCATCCTGATAATGAAAGTCAACGGCAAATCAATGACTTTTGGTCTTGTATCTTGGGTAATCTGAGCAGCAATTAGATCCCGATGTTCAGAAATGGAGTATAGGCCGCATTTACAAGCAAAGGGGAAAGTGGCACACTCGCTGTCCCATTGTGAAAATGAGTGTCAATGGAGCTTCAACAATGTTTGGCTTTGCATCATGGTTAATCTGCATGGCGATTGGTCGCAGAGACTCATAAATGATGTATCGGTTGCCTTTATAGGCAAAAGCGAATGCGATCCGCTCCCTGCCAGATTCTGAAACTGAGCATCAGCAGAGCATCAATGATTTTTGGCCTTGTAAGTTAGGTAATTGATTAGAGACTTGGCCATTATAATGCATACTGAAAGAATTGGCCGCCTTAATGTGCAAAAATATCAGCTACGACATCGGTACGATCTCCTAAAAATGAGCCTTAACTGAGTATCAACCATTTTTGGCCTTGCATCAATAATAATCAAAGATTAATGCGGCCGTTAATAACTATAAACAAAGTTGTGATCAGGTTTATCGGCTAAAATGTTCAGGTTCACTAAGTCGCAGATTTGAAAATAAACTATATTATAGTTATCCGGGAGGCTGTCGCGGGAACATTGCTTGCTTATCTGCCTATGAATGCTGCCAACTACCGGTATATAGATTTTTGCAATCATTCGCCAATTGGATTACCCATGATGCAAGACCAAAAATTGTTGTCGCTCTGTTGACGCTCATTGTCAAGATAGGGCAGGGAGGGTGTAGCTCTCTCTTTCGCATATAAAGGAAGCCAATACTGGGATTATATATATCAATGCCTAATTCACTTTTCACTTACCTGACATACAGGACAACAAATCGTTGATGCTCCGTTCACGCTAATTTTGCCCCGGGTGTATCCACAATATGCAACCATTCACATTGGCATAGTATATCAGTAATGGTCGTATGGCAGCCGTTATATTCTGTTCATGTATGTTCTCTATTATCACTACACTGTTCTTTAATGATGCAAATAAATATATCCTTTAAAATATACTTTGAAGTGTCCGCTAATTGTAGATAATGAAAATACGAAAAATTCTGTTCCCTTCCATCAATTCTCGTCTTTGCTATCAGGTTTGTTAGACCGAGTCTTTGTAGAGTACGTCATCACGTGGCTTTGGGTTAGGGCTGGCAGCCACTATATAGGCTACGTGTCATCTTAGACTTAGACTCAATCAATCAATCGTCTCGACAGGTTCGTCACAACAGGTTATGAGCCCGGGCGCGACCACCATCCGGACACCATTATCAAGCGATAACAGTCGAATCGCGAACCTTCATACAAGCGAGGCCGCAGGGTCCCGGATGCGTTGCGAACGCATCCGGGATCAAGACACCCTACGGACTCAGGACGACGATTCCACGATGCAAAGGACTCAGATGCCTCCTCTCGACGAAATCTCACACTCAACCGCTTAGAGGGCTGCGATGGCTGCGACGGCTGCGATGGCCGTGATGGCTGCGATGGCCGCGATGGCTGCGATGGCCGCGGTGATGAGTTTTACGGGTATACGAGATTATGGCAACCGAACGATACGTCTACAGGACACGTTCGGGACGAGTACGGAGAGCAGTTTGGCAGGAGTTTGGGTCAACATCGTGTCAACACCCTCGGAGGACATCGTGTCAACACCCTCGGAGGACATCGGATCAACACCCTCGGATGAGTTCGGGTCAACATCGGCATCATCGGGATGAGTTCGGGTCAACATCGGCATCATTAGGATGTGTTCGAAGCGATTTCGTAACAGGTCAACCGGTGGCCAGCCAAGCAGATCGACATACAGTATGGTATTTGGATAGTCTATAAGAAGTGGGCGGGTAATGGACCGCGGATAGTTGGGAGATGTCGGCAGATCGAAAACCCCCGGGGAGCGCGGCGGTTGGTCCGCTACAGTGCGCTGGGTATAGGATTTGGGCAACCCGAGAGACCGGCGGTGGCAATTGGGCCATGAATCCAAGAAGTCTGTGGACTCCTCTACTGTGAGGACGAGGAAGCTTTGTTAGCTGTACAATTTGTACCTTCACCCTAAACCTTCAATGACGACAACCCCTCCTCCACCCGGGAGGCTGAGTACGGGGATCCACGATCTACGGGAATGAGTTTCCTAGGGCTAGCCGAAGAAGAGCGACCTACGGAGAACCGTCTCCAATTCGAATTGCAGCTATGGAGAAGCGTCTCCATTTTCGACACCGACACCAACACATACTCGACTACACGAGCATCCGCAACTGAACTACCGGCTATGATCAACACTTCCACTTCGTTTGTCGAGCGGAAGTTAACATCGCCACGGAGATGCGTCTCCAGTTTCGACGCGCCACCATACAACAGGTTATGCCAATTTCGACACCGACACTGACACCGACACATACTCGACACATACTCGACTACGCGAGCATCCGCCACCGTACAACCGGCTATGAGCCTTGCGTTTAAAAGGGAAATGACGATCTTCCGCTTCGTTTGTCGAGCGGAAGTGAACATCGCCGCGGAGAAGCGTCTCCAATTCCGACTCCGACACCGACACCGACAGCACAACCCATGATTGGGACCGAGAGGCTGCGTACGAGAATCAACGATGCTCCAGCTGGTTGGAGCAGTACCTTCGATACAGTTCTTCAGTGCAATACCAATCACGATACAACAGGACTGTGTGTCACCTTCGGAGGAGCGGTTGACTGGAAGTCAAGACAGTGGAAGCCGACAGCACAATCGACTACTGAGCATAGGAATAGGCATATGATTGACCCCTCCAACGGCATGAGCGGGTGTCATTTGGGAGGAGCTCAGGGCATAGCATGGTTTGGCTTCTGTCTTCTGTCTTCTATCTTCTTGTTTTCTGTCTGTTTTTCAATGGCTTAGTGTTTGACGGACGTGATAACGCCCTGGAGGAGTGTTAGACCGAGTCTTTGTAGAGTACGTCATCATGTGGCTTTGGGTTAGGGCTGGCAGCCACTATATAGGCTACGTGTCATCTTAGACTTAGACTCAATCAATCAATTGTCATGACAGATTCGTCACAACAAAGGCAACATGCATGTTGGACTGTTCAAGCTGTACCCAACCTCCTTTTCTTGCCATAGTAGCTGACATATTGAAAATCTAGAAGAAATTAGTTGCAGCTTCGAAAGTGAGATCTGGCTATTACCTCAATCATATATAACTCTGTAGCCTCCTCTAAGGTTGTTAAAGCCTGTTTTGTCCATTCCTGTGGACGTTTACCACGAAATTCGTGGACGCAAATCCGAGAATTCACAACATCATGATGTTTGACTTCATGAACTGTGCGGACAAATGCCTTGGACGGCCATGGAGGTGTCCAGGTTCGGGTAGTGATAAATTGGTCAAGTAGCTCTGTACGTACCCCAGCTGTATAATACATTGTTAGTTGACCACCGTCTACATTGATATGGAGTTACTCACATCCCATTGAATGCTGCTGCCTATTCTTGCTGCCTCCCGTTTTATGTGGCGAATTTAAATGTCCGTGCTGGGTCAAATTTTCGGTGCCTGCAATTGTAGTGTCACAGTAAACCAACTGGTATCTGCATTGCTGCTGTGTCTCACTGAGTGGTGCATTGGTTGAAGGGCCTGTCGTTCAGCTCAATTCAGATTGAAACGCACCTGGTCAATGTGTTTCTGGAGACACGACTTGCTGTTGTGGAAAGGTGAGGAACATGATAATGGACAGAAGTGGGAAGTTCTGAAGATTATATAGTTAGCTACAAGTCAAAATGGAATGAGTGACAGCCAACTTGCACATGCAATTCAAGCAGAATCCTGCTGGGTATAGCTGCAGGGAATTGCGACGGTCCAGCGATTTGCAGTATGTCGGCCTGATGTTGTTTCTTTGTTTACAGGGAGACATCATGATAAACAACAGCTGCTATCTCATGTTTGATAGATATAAAAAGGTCATTCTTCAATGTCAAGGGCGTCTGATGATGTTTGTTACAAGACATTGCCGGGATCTTACATCAATCACACGTTAACCATCAAGTTATGATGTATGGTTAGCATGACAATTCCCAATCATGTGACGGTCCAAATTCTAATTTTGCTTTGTTCAAATTGATCACACCTACCAACCTTGACATAAAAGATGCAGCTTGCCTCCTTGTGGTCCATATCTTGCAACATCTAACATCTCGTCCAACAACAAGGTCAACACAAGCAACAATGGTCAATATTCCAAAAAAGAACCTTTCGCCACTTCCGGCCGGCAAATATGGCGAATCAATGAAGTAATCCACATGACGATGGCATCATGTGATTAAAGGCAACAGTGACTTGGAGGCAGGAAGGGTCCGAGTGTTGGGAGCATTGCGCAGCTTATGATCTAAACAGAAGCTTTCGGCGGGGAAAGACGGGAAACACACTTCATATGGAACGAAGGGAAAGAGAAAAGAATCGAAGATCATGTGGAGAGAGAGACCACTGTCACAAGAAGTGAGTTGAAGATGCAGAGACTGCGATTATGCAAGAGCTGGAAACTATGAGAAATGCTGAAAATGCTCGATGGACAACCACCAAGCCTGAAACAACATTTGAGGAGATGTTGAATTCAATTGGAGACAGTCTGAGTGATCTTGCAAGTTCCAACGATGAGGAGGATGGGTAAGACGAGGATGATGAAGAAGATACAGAGCTTGGCAAGCTGAGCGAAGATGACGCACCTGGCTGGCTGCTGGGTACAATCTCCAAAACAGTACAGCACTGCATGGAGAGTTTTCGGAAAAGGCAGATGAGGCTTGACTAACTGCCAGGACCAGGATGTGGAGACGTGGCTGACTCCATCCATTAGAGAGAAATGGAGTATGGGACGACTGAATTCAAGGTTCCGGCAGTTGTGAAGCCCCAACCAGAGAAGACTGGACCCACACCATCACCGACGACATTTGGATGGTGTATGTAGACTCTTGAAATTGTCCCCGGACAATCACAAAAGTGGCAAGTGACGTCTCAACTCGGAAGTAGTGAAATGAAGCTTGGTTCGCAGAAACCACAGACACACATTCACAGATCACATCTCTTGGCTGATGTGGTACCCAAGTCGTCACAGATGGAGATTGCGAAGCCTGTTGAACCCGTAAGCTGTTACCCCTTCATATAGTGTCCCTAGCTGATTACCAATTAGAAATCTGATTTGGACAACGACATAGTGACGGCGCCTGCGTCACCAGAGGAACAGATAGCAAAATAGGAATTTTTGATGACTTATCTCGAATTAAAGCAATTTGTGTACAATTTTTTTTAGGTGTTAGCTGTTTCCGGATATCAGTGACCAAATTGTAAGATAGGATTATTGGTCAGTGTGTGTGCAAGGGTCGTACAGGGCATGGGAAAGTGCTTGACCCCAAAAGAAGTTGATAGACGACCAATGAATATTATATGGTGTTGCCTGTAACGGTTAAATGATAAAGTAAAACCCAAATTGGAGACAAAATTTACTATCGAACCTCAAGTCAGAGATGTCAAACGACTCATAGGAGGAGCGTTCAATGCCCAACCTGAACCGAGATAACTGACAGCCATCAGGCTGCATTGATACGTGCAGCCAACTACATATCTCTACGCTTGGACATTCTGCACAAGGTCGAGATGTTGAACATTGCTTATGGTAAGTCTTGGAAATCGAAGAGAATGAGCTGGATAACAAATGGTGAGGCCGTCAGGCTATATATATCTAAAACTAGTGCATGGATTCTTCTGCCATAAATTGCCGGCCGAAAGCTCTGTAACGCAATGGACTTATGTCATTCATCATTCAGATGACGTTTATAGTGGTGGCTCAGAAACTGAGATGTCTCAAAGCTTTTGGATGTAAATGAGAATACAAAGACACAGTATATTGGCTGCCAATAAAGATTATATGCATTTTGTGTACAATTGTTGAGCACCTAATGACTGTTAGTATGTCTCCAAGGTGAGCTCTAAGGTGAGCGTCAATGGAGCGTCAACGGTTTACAGTCGTACCCACTCAGCAATCAGATGGCTGCTGAGTTGCATCCATCCAATGAGGAAGTATTGGCTGTCTTGAAAGGTAAAAAGGCAAATGACATGCTCCTTGCCCCATCACAGAAATGAGCGTCAACAAAGCATCAACAATATCTGGTCTTGCATCTTGGACAATCACTGGGCAGTGCAACGGCATTTACTGATAATCACACTATTGGCTGCCTTTATGGGCAAAAATGCTAAGGACGATATTGCTACTACCTCCAAAAAATGAGCGTCAACGGAGCGTCAACGATTTTTGGTCTTACATCTTGGACAATCTAAGGACTGTGGGACCGCATTGACCCATAATTATCCTATTAATCGCCTTTATGTGCAAAAAGGCTATCAATGATATAGATTCTGCATCCTAAAAATGAGCGTCAACCAAGCGTCTACATTTTTGGGTTTTGCATCCTGGGTAATCAAACGGCTATGCTGCGGTGACATCCCATAATCAGAGTATTGGATGCCTTCTTAGGCAAAAATGTTAGGGAGCATATCGCTACTACCTCCTAAAAATGAGCATTAACGGAGAGTCAACGATTGTAGGTCTTGCATCTTCGATGATCTATGGGCTATGGACCAAGGTTAACCCACAAACATTCTATTGGCCCTGTTTGTGGGCAAAAATACTATGGGTGATATTGCTACTACCTCCTACAAATAAGTGTCAACCGAGCGTCAACGATTATTGGTGTTGCATCATGGATAATCAAAGAACTATGCAATAGCATTAACCCTTGATCAAACAATCGACCACCTTCATTGCCAAATATGCTATCTACGATATTGCAACCGCCTTCTAAAAATGAGCGCCAAAGGAGCATCAACATTATTGTTGGGGGCACTGTAAGCTGCAAAACAACATACTTGACTGCGTTGTTCCACAATCAAATTATTAGCTGTCAGTCATCTGTGTATGTCCCTATATTCAACTTCACAAATATGCATGCCATGTCTCACAGGTCTGACTTTTAGTCTTGCTTGTAGCTCTAAAGTCAATATTTAACAACTAGTGTTTTACTTCACTGTAACGTTACGTTTCTCAGCCACTCAAGTCAAATTATCCAGGTTTCAAATTACTACTGCGATGTCGGATTCACAATCGTTAAATAGCTCATTGCTAGAGGTTATGATAGCGTGCAAAATGAATGTTTCTTTATTCGTGATTTGAATGACCTTACTATACACCGCATTTTTGATACTTCGTGGGCTTCTATGAATGTCAGCTGGAAGCATTCTATTGGTTGGAAATATTCAAGATATACGTCTTCGTGGCGAGTTTATTTACACTGCGGAATTGAGGACACCAGCAGCCCTGGCATCACATGTATTGTTTGTCATCATGTTCTTCGCCATCCATCAGAACATGGGACCAGCTAAATGGGGAAACAGTTGCTGGCAAAAGCGCACATTGAAAAGTTAAACAAATTACCAGAGTTGGAAGTTACAGAATTAACTAGTTCAACGGTCGATGAAACAGCTTTAGCCATCCTGAAGAGACAAGGAAGTTGTGGTATTCAAATTGTAAGTTCGCAAAGGAAATTTGCAATTGACTTTAGGTTTTATTCATATAGACTGAATTGACAGACTAAATGGTCCAAACTGGCAGCGCAGAACTTTGATAATGCCGAATTTCACCAAGACACTTGGAATCGCTACCTCATATTAGGATTTGTTTCGGCTCATAATCCATGGAACGCTACATCAAACCTTGAGCTACTATGGTCATCCAGCGGACCACCAAGTCAGTCGGTGCTGTCATCCGCCAGCAGGCTGAATAACATTTGCCGGAGGGAGTACACACTGACCGTGGATGCAATTATGAAGCAATTGCCATCAAGAAATGAGGTTAGTTTAGCTTTAGACGGGTGGACATCGACGAACAAACTCGCCATAACCTTAGTCATTGAGTACTATATGAATAGAAATTGGTTGCTGCACAAAGTACAACTCGCATTTGATGAGCTTGATAGCAAATTCTTTTCCTTATTCGTAAGGCAATCAAGGATGATAGGTCAAGGGTCAACATACTGGAGCACAGCAAGCCGAACATTTAAATGAAGTGCTTGATTATTATGAGCTTACTGACAGCCGTTTACTTTGAATTACAACTGATAACGCTTCCTGAAATTACTCAATGACTTGGGAATATCAACCAACCCTTGAGGCCTCCGGAATCGAGTGGCCTGCATTGAGAAACCACATACCAGGCATGGCACAAGTCACTCAGCTTGCTTTAAGTGCATTCCTGAGCAGTCTGGGTGTAAAAGACCGCACAAACTCTTGGGAAGCCCATGAGTGCAATCAGCAATTTGGAGACAATGACAGTATTGATATTGGGAAGAGTCAAAGACTTCGAAAAGAGGGCAATGCTTGAATCAACAAAGTGTCGGCCATGAGGCCAGGTGTAGCAAAGCAAATTGAAAAATTACGTATTTCAACCAATTTTGAAAGTCCTGACACTGACCTTTATATAGCAGAGAATGCTTGCTGTATTGATTACGCTGCCATCTGGTTGTCGAAATGAGTTCATTCACTGTCAGAAAGCCAAAGTATACATTATGTTACTACCTGTTGTGGATGTGAAGACATGATGAAACTCAATGCTGGAGTTGCTTGAGTGGGCCTACCGATTACAAGAATTCACCTGCGAGTTGCTCAAGATTCCAAAATCCAGTGAATACCGGCCACTCTGCACAACACAGGGTGAATGGACTAATGACAAGTATGTCACGGAAGTGTTCAAGCCATTCCGGTACTGGATGCTGTGGATGTCGGAGTGACATACAGTTACTCTTCATCACGATATCACTGTACACAATGGCATGTTCGATCATGTGGATGGCATTATGTCAGCTTTGGCCAAGAAGATAACTCAATGGAAGGAAGACTTATACTTCAATGTGAAGTTTGCGCGCCAGAAGCTGTCCAAATAGTATTCTGAAGTGACTCCTATAACTGGTATGCTTCTCATTTCGGCACATATCCTTGATCCTGTCCACCAGTTGTGATCATTAAGGAACTGGCAAAAAAGAATGGATATTAATCCTGAAGACGAGACATCATATACTACCCAATACCAGGGGGCATTTCTGAAGTATGTGGGGAATGAATACTGTGCCAAACATTGACATTTGTCCGTCACTATACTCAGAAGCGTACCAGCCAATAATCTTTTCTGTTCTGGAATGGCTTCAAGATTTGGTCAGTCTTCTTATGCTCCATATGATTTGTCGAGAGATGATGAAGAATACATAATTCCTAAAAATGTTGCCGAAATGACGCATGGGCGAAGCAATTGCGCAGCCCGATTACTGACAACCGCAAAGGCTCTATTTGAATTCACTGCCTGAATTTCTGCAAATCTGGGGGCAGATGAATCCGAATCATAATGATTACCAATTTGACCCAATGCATATTAGCAGTTGATTTTGATCCCGGATATCACAGACTGCGGGCGACAGCAGGGGCAATTACACTCAAAGTACTGCAATCTCTCCATTGTGGCATGTGACATATTCTCTAACATACCACATGGTGTCAGAGTGGAGGCCAGATCTTCCCTTGGGCGAGATGTAATCGGCTGGAGGCACTCAAAAACCACAGGCGGTACCCTTCCAGAAAAGGTTGTACTAAGGCAGTTTGCTCTGGCCAATAATGAGTTACTGGCCGGCGATGACCAAGCATTGGATATGACAAATACTGATACCGACTTGGAAATAATGTGAGGCAGAGTAAAAGATATTGCACAGAATGGCCAAGGTCCATCACCATTTGGAGATGTGGCAGCACAGCCAGAACTTAAGTGGTACAGAGATGGAATCTTATGCTCAAAACCAGCAAATGCCCGCCGTAGGGTAAATTTCCAATACTGAAGAGATCGTCACAGCGGCTTGGTCAAACGTTCAACATGATTGTGAGGCTGCATTTAGATTGTCGGAACGATAACCTGTGCCACCAGCATCGTCTGCAAAGGACTTATCTCGAGGATGAACACAAGTATTGAATGTCCACGGAATCAAACGAATCGACCACCATCCTTTGGATAGTGATGAGCATAGTGACCCAGCAAGCGTTTTGGATACCGAAAATTGGCTTGACTGGAATGGGGACTTTGATAATTCAAACCACAGCAAAGATGACTGGGAGGCGGACAATGAATCCGACATAGAGCTTGACCATGGCACCAGGGATTCAGAAATCCAAGAGCAGTGGGATATGAGTGCCGCACCTAATGTTACAGGATTAATTTGGCCAATACAGAGGTCAAAGAACAATATTGAAAAGGTGTTGATGACGGTCGGTACAATGGAAACAAGGAGGAGTAAGGGGATCAAGAAAAAGTAGGGCCGAATGAGTCATTGTATTTTCACCACGTTCTTTATGTCGTTTGACTGAGGATTTCATTTAGAGAAATATTATAGGAGAATATTGAGCAGTCGCCTGGGAATATTGGTTAATAAACACAAGAATAAAGGGCAAATTGAGTTATTTGGCTGGAGGGATAGATTTTAATTGGATGAGAGCGACATGTGCAAGATGATTACTGGGCTCGGCTTTGCCAAAGGGCTGAGTTGGGATCAGGCATAAAGGCAGCCAATAATGTCAAATAATTATAAATGCAATTATTGATGGCGGCAGATGTTGAATGAACAACACATTAAAATGAGGGTCAACAAAGCGTCAACAATTACAGGTCTTGTAAGTATGGTAATTGAAACGTGATTTGGTCGCTGCTATGCATAACCAACGTATTGGCTGCCATTATAGGGCAAAAAAGCTAACGGGATGGTCACTACCCCTTTCTGAAAATAACCATCCACGGTGGGTCAATGATGTTTGACTTTGCATCTTGGGTAACTGAAGTTGAGACTAGTTGCAGACATCCATAAATAAGGTATTCGCTGCCTTGAGTGGCAAAAACCAAAGCAACACGTTTGCTGCGACATCCTGAAAATGAGCGTCAACAGAGCGTCAACGATTTGTGGTTTCCATCTTGCGTAACCTACCTTGCGATTGGTTGCGCACATCCATAAATGAGATATTGGCTGCCTTTAGGGGTAAAAACACTAGAAACACGCTCCATGCCTCACCCTGAATATGAGCGTCAATGGAGCATCACCGGTTATTTGTCTTGTATCATTGCTAATATAAGTGTCACATTGTGGCAATAATTGATATACAATGTTCTGGCAGCGTTTTCATCCGACACAGTGCAAGACATTCGTATTACCTCATCCTGAAAATGAGCGTCAACAATTTTTGGTCTTGCCTTTTGGGTAATGAAGGCACTGCACAGATACATGAGCTCATAACAGAACTACTGACCGCCGTCCTAGGCTATAATATAATATGTAAATGGAAAAATACAGATTCCAAAATAATCAACATCACAAACTGCAAAACATGCAAAAACAGCTTATTGGCTGCTGAATACCCAATTTTGATACTATGCTATTATCAAACCGCGAAAATAACGGCATTATATGAATCTTCAGATTGACCCGCTGGGTGACCAGCTGACAACCCACCCAATTCAGATCGGTTGGGAGATTACCATTGATCGGTACCCGAATTCACAGTTCAGGTGTATTGACCAACCAGATCGCCAAATTGGTAACGGTTCAGATCCGACCCGGACTCAGACCTGAAGTGATGGTCTGGAATGATTGCTAACACTATCCAAAATGCACAAGCAGAAGTTGGAACTAACGGGTCTAGCGAAACGCCCCAAAATACGTGGGTTGTCAGGAATATGTCTGGGTTTGCCCTTCCAAGAGTGACAGGGTCGGGTTTCTAGATACCTCTGAATCCACACTAACCCATTTTTGCAGTCCAATCCTGGACTACTGTCAGGTTAGCTAGACCTGTTGCTAACACTATCCATCTCTATCTCTCCATGCAATGATTAAGAGTTGAAACCAGGTACAGCATACACCGAGTACAGCCTACACTGGGTATAGCAAATACCCAGTACAGCATACACTGAGTACAGTACACACCGAGTTGAGCATCCACCCAGGATTGTTTCTGTGCCCTTCATGCTTATGGTGACGAGTTGACCCCTGAATGTGACTTCCGCTTCCGTCATGCCTCCATATAAAATTGATAGCCATTAGCCAGCTCTCCATGCGAGTTCAATGTGCAAGTCATCTTGTCACATTCCCACGGTTGGGAGTTAACTACCTGACAAATTGAGTCTCAGCATCTGGAGCGCCGTCAATTGACTGCCCCCAAATACTTCTCCAATCCCCCACAATTAGGGCCTTGAAGTGTATCACAAAACTCGCTCGATCACAGCCTAAGAGTGCATCTCTAAGGTCACTTCATCATGGCTGCAGAGTGAATCTCAATGTTCACTTGATTACATCCTCCAAACTAGCTCGCACATGGGTTCCAAACTCGCTCGATTACAGTCTCCAAGTTCGTACGATTATTCCCTCCCAACTGCATCTCCATACGGGCTCAATTATGGCCTCCAGGTTCATCTCCAAACTCGCTCGATCACCACTGCGGAGTGCATCTCTAAGTTCACTCGATTGCAGCTTCCAAATTCGCTCGGTCACTGCCTCCAAGCTCGTATGATTATGGCCTCCCAAGTGCCATGTCCGATCTCACTCAATCACTGCCTCCATGTTCGCACGATTATGGCCTCCAAGTGGATCTCCAAACTCCATCAATCACAGCCTTGTAGTGCATCTCTGAGTTCACTGGATCGTGATCTTCATGTGCACCATAAATTGCTCCCAAGCACTGCCTACTGCCAGTCCAGATATACCGTGTGTAGATGGGTCGCTATATAGATACATAGATACATAAATACATAGATGAGAATACAAACTGAATACATGAGGCTTAAAAAGTGTTGAACAATAAGTAGTAGCTAAGATTCCGAGGTGCGCACCAGCAGCATTCCCAAAGCTGATGTTTTCCCATGGTGCTTTACTGTGATTCGAGGTGCTAGCTAACTTGTTGGCACTCCAAGACCTGTTGTCGGTGTTTCCAAGCTTGTCACCAGTTCTCTGAGGTGCTCTCAGTTGCACTGAAAGTTCACACCAGTGCTCCGAGACATTCCCAAATGTATCACAATAACTCCCATGCTCCTGCTGTACCAGTGAACCAAGTTCACAGGTACTCGGATAGCCAGTACAAATGCCCTTCTCGGGTCTGATACTCTCCTGAAATCGATGCATCTATGCTTACAGTCCACATCTTCTCAGATACTTCTGGAGGGTGCCAGTGACTAAAATAAATTTTGCCCACACAGTAGCGGACCGCTCAGAGTTGTCAGCACCATGCCCAAGGTTGACCTGGCTTGTCGATACAGGAGATGCTGCAGGTCATCTTGCAAGCTGTGTTCCTTCGGATTCTACCAGAGCTCGTTTCCATACTGCACATTGGCCTGGACACAGGGTAATTGTACTGCTCTCACACTTGCAGCTACCACTTCTTATGATCCTGTGAGTGACCGGAGTCATGCTTCTGCAGCGCTCACATTGTTCATCCACCAGGTGTGATACTGCTTGAGCATTATGTGGCCATCCATTTAGACCCCCGGTCACCAGTCCACTTCCGTGGTACCACAGACGAATCCGTTCCCCACTCCTATCTTGGCTGTTAGCTTGGGACGCAGGCGCTCCTTGTGGCCCCCTTTCAGGGTGCAAAGTGCCACATGAAATTTTCATCAACAAAATGTAATTCAGTTCGGATGCCATATGCAAACCTCGCAGACACTCCGGTAGCCCTTGCCAGTGCTTCTAAGTACTTCCAGATGCTCCCAGCCCCTCTTGGAGCTTTGCAAAGTGCTCTCAGACTGTGCAAGAGCATTCTGACGTGCCCCTGAAAGCACCTGCAGTGATGGAGGTGCATTCAGGATGCTATGAGATTTGACTATTAGAACAGTCAAATTTTGGATCTGCAGAGACCACTGCGCAGGTCTGCGGCAGACTTGGTGCCATATTCTCACACCAGTGGTTCTTAGGGTTATATAACCACAAGGCATTTCATCGATCATATTGGTCTTTGTGATAGTCACAAGATTCACTACATCATGATATGGCATGTATTATCTAAGTCTCTCTATATATATATACAGAGATACAGGAATAACGGAGATGGACTCAGTGACAGGCAGTATGTATTTCGGGGACCCCGGGGTAGATAGCCATTATCTCATTATACAAAATACACACTCTATCTTTCACAGGTCTTGGTCTCATGCACTCTTGCCGAGCTTCGTAGATCCACACAATTTGTGTTGCTCCTCATGCAGTGTTCCCAACCATTCATAGATCCACGGAATTTGTGTGGGTCGTCATTGCCGGGTATCCTTTCATATTCTCTTACCCTCGTTCTACGCTCCTTGAGCTAGAGCTGCTCATTCTCATGAATTCCCTCCGGATACCATACAAGGTGTGGCGGAGTGGTGATGATGGGCTCTCTTGCCTTCTAGCTCCGCCGTTTCACCACACCATGATCAAGTGAACTTAGAGATACACTCCGAGGCTGTAATCAAGCGAATTTGGAGATACACTCGGAGGCTGTAATCGAGCAAGTTTGGAGATGCACTTGGAGGCCGTGATCAAGCGAGTTTGCAGAGGCACCTGCAGACCATGATTGAGTGAGTTTCAAGATGCACCTGGAGGCCATAATCGATTGAGTTTGGAGATGCACTTGAAGGCCGTGATGGTGCAAACTTGGAGGCTGTAATCGAGCGTGTTTAGAGATACACTTGGAGGCTGTAATCGAGCGAGTTTGGAGATCACTTTGAGGCCATGATCCAGCGAGATTGGGGGAGTACTAGAAGGCGGTCAATCTGGAGGCGGTAGTTCGGGAGGGAGGCGCGACGAGAGCTGAGAGTGCATTCATTGCTTAACTCGTAATTGTGTGAATGTAGAGAATTGAGTACAACATGGTCTGTTCAGGAAGGAGACTGGCTGGGAGCAGGAGAGAGTCGATCTCGGGATGATGCGGCACGTGGCATATGCAGTACTCAAATGTATGCTGTTCTCGGCAAATTCTGTACTCGGTGTTAACTCTTGATTCTGGCATAGAGTCATAGAGAGGAATGACTTAACTTCGGGTTCTTAGGTGATGGTAGAATTGAGGACAAGAAAGAGAGATATGAAAGGGTACGGGGGAAATCATCATGAGAAACTGGGACTTCCGAGAATTTCGTGTGCGAGTCAATTGATGATCCCTAATACAGCAGATACGAGTCCCGATCAGGTGTGTAATAACAATGAGAAGTGATCATCCCAACCCAATCAGGCAAGTCATACCCCTGATTTCTCATATTCGCTCGTAATCCTCCATGTCGTTCTCATCTTCATCCCCCATACCTCTCTTTCTCGTCCACAACTCTACTATCATCGCAGAACACAAAGTTAAGTCATTACTCTCTATTTGACCATGTCATGATCATGTGTTGGCACCGAGTATAGCATACACCATGTGCAGCATACACCGAGTACAGCATCCACCCAAGATCGTCTGTTGTCCCTTCATTCTCATTATTACGAGTTGACCCCTGAATGTAGCTTCAGCTTCCGGTGTGCCTCTCCATGAGAGCTCAAAGGTAATGTCACCTTGTCACATTCCCACGGTTGCAAGTGAACTAAATGATGACAAGGTTCTCAACACCTGGCGCGCCGTCCCTTGACTGCCACCCAGTACTCGTCGAAACTCGCTCGATTACCTCCTGCAAGTGCAACACCAGCCTCGCTCAATTACAGTCTCCAAACTCGCTTGATCACAGCCTCCAAGTGCATTTCCAAACTCGCCTGAGTACGGCTCACAAGTGCATCTACACACTCGCTTGATCACTGCCTCCAAGTGCATCTCCAAACTCGCTTGGTCACGGCCTGCAAGTGCATCTCCAAACTAACTCGATCGCAACCTTCAAGTGTATCTCTAACCTCGCCCGATTACGGCTTCCAAGTTTGCACAATCACACGGCCTCCAAGTTCATCTCCAAACTCGCTCGATCACTGCCGTGGAGTGTATCTCTGAGTTCACTCGATTCTCAATTTCAGGCAGACCTCGAATTGCTCTCAAGCACCGCTTGCAGCCAGTCCAGATATACTGTGTATAGATGGGTAGCTATATTGATACATAGATACATATATGAGAATACAAACTGAATACATGAGTTTTAAAAATTGTTGAAAGATAAGTAGTAGCTATGATTTCCAGGTGTACCAGCAGCATTCCCAAAAAAGAGGTTGTTTTCCCAGACTGCTCTAATGTGATTCGAGGTGCTCCCAGACATGTTGCCGGCACTCCCAGGTGCTCCCAGGCTTGTCATCAGTGATCCCAGGTACTCTGAAGGCCGGCAGGATGGCCCTCCTATGGTCTGAAACTCTCCTGAAATTGACTCATCTAAGTTTACACTCCACATCCTCTCAGACACTTCTAGAGGGTCCCAGTGACTAAAATACATTTTGCTGATGATTTGCCGGAATCGTTCAATCTCATCTCACAGTTTCAGATCATGGATAAGAATCTGTAAGTCGAACCGGAAAATCACGACAGTCTCAACCTCCAAAATCGTGATGCCAATTTGATTGTCACTACACCTCAGCTCAAGGGGCTATGAGTACTGGACAGCTTTCTGCATCAAGCCCCGGAATCGACCGAATACACTGATATCCACAACGATAGCTCCCTGCTGGCACTTATGACGAATGGGCATGCATCTCGGCACGATGCAGAGAAGCAGATGTCATGGCTCCTCCGCCTGGCACACATCGGTCTGATGGCTTTGGAGATCTTGCGGAAAGTCGTTGCCAATGCTCTGTAGATGACTGCCAAGTGCAATTGCAAGCACTGCATCAAGTGCAATATCGCTCGAAAGCCCATTACTCCGAATACAACTTCCAATGCCACTGAGCCTCTGTATCCCGCACACTTGGACATATGCGGTCCCCTGGAAATGGCCCTTGGAGGTAATCGATATATGCTGCTCTTCATCGATGACCCCACAAGGCATACAGTTGAGTTCATATTGAAGTTCTAGTGTGCAGCCCTTGAGAAATTCAAAGAATGAAAGGTTATTGGAGAAATAAAGTCGGGCAACCAAGTGAAGCGATTCCGTACATATTGAGGCAGTGAGTATTCATCCAAGGAATTCGCAGAATATCCAAAATCAGCACGTATACTAAAGGAAACGATTATGCCCTACACTCCTCAGCCTAATGGAGTCATTGAACAGGCGAACTGCACGATCATGGAGTGCGTACAACACCTGCTGGACGATGCCAGACTTTCGCAGAAGTCCTGGGCATTTCCAGTCACAGTGTCAGCATATCTCAAGAACCGCACGCCGACGCAATCGGTAGTCCGTAAAACCCCATACCACGCCTGTCCTGGGAGGAAGCAATCGTTGAAGCATCTCCGTGTGTTCCGATGCGTGGCTTTGGTCGACCTTTCAAAGGACAAATGACTGAAGCTTGATGCCAGAGCCACTCCCTGAAAATTCATTGGGTACAGCTTATCAACTAGGTAGTACTTTGTATACAACCCATTGGCCAAGATGTGTCACCGCTCCAGAAATGTGGTATTCAGAAAAGGAAAGCGGTACACAGGACCAAATGCTGCAGATAAAGTGATCTTGAATAAGCACTTCTTCCGAGATGTCATCAAGCGACCCAAACCCACACCCATAGAGCAACAACCAACCGAACATCAAACTGAGGAGTCATTGGACGACAATCTATCTCCAGAGCCTCCGAAGCCAAAGAAGTAGTCACGAGAATTGGATGGTCTTGAGACGTCACTTGGACATGGATGGAAGCCACTGGCCGAAGCATGTCACCGAAATCGCACTGGCAAGATGGCAGTGCCTGCACAATTAGCTCTCATGGATGAGGAATTCAAGGATGTGATTCCCATCTACGCTGCAGCAGTGATCTCCAATGATCAGCCGAACGCCATCGATGATTCAATGTCACACAAGCAGCAACCGAGTCTCCTCTCGCCGAGAAATGGGATATGGCGATGAAAGAACAGTTAGATGCAATTGGTCAGCAACCAGCCCTTGGAAATTTCATCGAGCTTCTGGAAGGGAGAAAGATTTTGCCAAGTCATGGGGTATATAAGATCAAGTGGGATGGAGCAGGCAATGAGCAGCGGTTCAAGGCCAGGCTAGTCTGAGAAAGATATCACCAAATCGACGGCATCGACTACCTACCAACGTCTGCACCAACTGCTCGCTCAGACCACGTTAGGATAGCACTCGCAATCACCACCATGTATCATCACAAGATTCATCAAATGGACGTATGCACGGCTTTCTTGGGAGTTGCCTTGCAAGAAGAGATCTAGATGCACCCGCCGCAGGAATATTTTCAGTTGGTCCAAACTGAGAACCGATTCAATAATCCAAGATCAAAGACTTCACTGAAGATGGTTTGCCGGTTGAGAAAGTCCCTTTATGGCCTGAAGCAGTCCTCGCACGTGTGATATGGCACTTATAATGACTTTATGATCTTGATTCGATTCTTGACATCTAGTGTCAACAGAGGACTGTTCGTGCTCCGCCATAAGGATCATGGCACAGTTGTTGCCGCAGTCATTCTGTACGTCGATGATCTCCTTATCATTGATAATGAGGGCTTGATTGGGCAGATCAAGGATCCGAAGAAGAAGAGGTTCAGGATGCATGATCTCGTGAGTGACTCCTTCAATCCCGGCATTTACATCAACCACAATCGGGAGCTTCACACGATTGACATCTATCAGCAGAGCTACATTCCAACGACCTTGGCGAAGTTCTGAATGCCCAAGTCCAGACATGTTGCCACTCCAATGGCAATGGAGCTTCACAAGAGAAAGCCTGACGAAGAAGCCTGCAATCCAACTATATACCAATCTATAATCGGAATCCTCATGTACCGGATGACCGCCACTCAGCGTGATATCGCATATGCCAATGGAGTTCTCAGCTGGTACAATCATGACCTGAGCAATGAGCATATAGTCGCTCTGATGCGCGTGTTTCGGTACCTCAACGGCACGAAAGACTGGCCACTGCGTTTCGGAGGAGCAGTTGGTGGAGGACTCAGAGCAGGAGCAGAAGTTGCACTTAGATGTTATGTCAATTCGGACTATGCTGGATCCCTGGATGACTATAAATCGACAAGTGGACTGGTCATCACATTCGGAGGAGCGTTCAACTGGCGATCGAGGAAACAGAAGTCGACTGCGCTGTCCACGACTGATGCCAAATACTATGTCTTTGGAGTAGGCTGAATGAAACTCACACAGATCACTCATCTCTTGAACAAGCTCGGCATCCCGACTATCCCTCACGTGTCCTCTGATTGACAGGCGCTGATTGCCAGCATCAAGAATAGATTCTACCATGGAACTGCAGTTGCCCTCATTGTGACCAAGTACTATCTTGCTGCAGATATGGCTAGAGATGGAAAGATCGACTTGAGCTACGTACCGACTGCTGAGATGCTTGCCAACTGCTTTGCAAACCAACTGCTGAAGCGCGCCTTCTTGAAGCAGTGTGCTTCGATGGAAATGATCAGAATTCAAATCAGAAATTGTCTTGGGATTGAAATTGGGAATGGCCTCAGAAATGACCTAGGTACACTTGGACATGGTCACAGGAATGGTATCGGAACTGCAAATGGCATTGGGTATGCCATTGGAATGTAAATTGACTGGGCACGTTTGTTTCAAAACGATCCACAATGTTTGACTGGCTCCTCTTCTCGTTTGTTACTGCTTTTTGATTGAAATGGACGTGATATCCGTCCTGCAGTAGTGTTCCGCTGTTTGGACGTACGGATAACACTATGCCAAAGAATATCATGTAACCTGCCTGTATTGTTGTTTGCGCGATTAGTCATCAATCGACCTTATGTTGATGTGACATGTCTTGTTACACGACACAATAGACACATCTTCGCACATACCTGCACACACTCAACTACTCGAGCACACGCCAATTTACAACTAGCAGTACATGATATATGGATCAACCCATCATGAAAATGAGCATCCATGGAGCGTCAACAATTTTTGGTCTTGCATATTGTGTAATCAAGGCATAGCGCGGATACATTAGCTCATAACCAAACTACTGACTGCCGTTCTAAGGTAAAATACAATATATAAAAGGAAAAATACGGATTCCAAAATAATCGATATTCCAAACTGCAAACCATGCAAAAACAGCTTATTGGCTACTGAATACCTGATATTGATAATATACTATTATCAAACTGCAAAAACAAGACCATTACATGAATCTTCAGATAGACCTGCTGGGCTACCCACTGACAACCCGCCCAATTTAGATGGGTTGGGAGATCAACATTGAACCGTACCCGAATTGACAGTTCTGGTGTATTGACAACCTGGACCACAAATTTAGCAATGGTTCGGTTCTGACCCGGACCAGGACACGAAGTGATGGTCTGGAACCGTTGGTTATACTAAACATCAGAAACACACATTCCTGTATGTGACACATTCTCCCTTCTTTATACTAAGTTAATGCCTTCTTTAGACTCGGTTCCTGTTCTGTTTACATTCAGTGGCTCCCACCCGTATTTGACCAGGTCCCAGATGTTGCACAGTATATACTTACCTTTAAACTGTTTGCAAAAGGTGGTCCATTCAATGGGCGTACTCATTGGGAATCACTGCATGGTCCAGACGTCTGCATCACCTGTTACCTGTAGCACTGCTTGCTGAGACCAACCCGTTGTGCTAACTGATCCAATGGCTCGGGCTACATTCTGGATGTGGCGTTTCAAGGCAAACTGATATGTGGTGACATCATTCAGGGTTCGTTTGCCCTCATACACCACAAGGTTAAACAATGTGATATATATTGCATGGCTTCATGACAGGCCAGCAGTCAGTCCGAAGAAAATGGACCCTGAAGCCACTTGATCTCGGTAAGCAGCAAGTTGTTAAATAACATGTTCAAATACTCTCTACACGAAATCAATGCCACACTTCTCCGACGAGAGATTTTTGGCTGGTTGCAGTGTAACTCATTCAAGTGCCGGAACTGTTTGATGCCTGACTGTTCTGTTGTTGCCAGCACCGAGTTGCAGTAATGAAGCTGTCTCGCTAAGTTGGCAGTGTGCCGTTTCTCGATCCAAAGCTCTTTCTGCTACACCTCAATTTCTTGCTGAGCGGCCACTACTCCCTGCTTGGGCCATCTTGGACTGGCTCAGCGTTCTCCAAGTCCTTGACGTTATCGGCCAAGCCCTCATGGAGGGAGCCAATCTTCACAACTAGTATAGCTTGTTTAAAACTCTTGCAGTGGTTAGCATCAATTATCTCCAGCTTGATATCCTCCATAGCCCTGATCCAGCTGATTGCTTGGTCAGACAAGTGCCCAGGGCCATCGTCGATGATCTTTATTTACTCTGTGATGTAATCTATTGTGACAAGTTATGCAGTTTGGAAGCCTGTGGTTGCTAAGCTCTTGGACCTACTACTAAACCTAATTGACTCAGCCTTGAAGATTTTGTCAGTAAAACCGACATCTTGCGCATCATGCGCATCTTGCATATCATTAGTGTTAGCAACAGGTCCGGGTAACCCGCCAGCAGTCCGGGTTTGAACCTGAAAAACAGTTCGATTCAGTTTCGCACTCGTCAAAATAACCTAACCGCTCTGTGTTGGCAGGGTTGGTACCCGGACCGGACATAAACCCGCGGTTTTTTGGCCGGGTTTATCATACTGCAGAGCCTTATTTTTGCAAACTCAGTACTTTGGCTCCAATTAAGTATTTGAGTTGAAATCGTATCACAACATGATATATATGTACAAGATGCAGTTTTAGATATTCTTTCACCTTCCATTGTCCAATTTGCGATCCGATCACTATTCGTTGAGTTGGTATGAAATAACACTGAACATTCAGCGTTTTTTGAAGCGACTCAACGAATAGTGATTGGATTGCAAATTGGACAAAGGGAGGTGAAAGAGCATCTAAAACTGCATCTTTTACGTATATATCATGTTGTGATAAGATTCCAACTCAAATACTTAATTGGAGCCAAAGATCTGAGTTCACAAAAATGTGGAACCGTCCAAAAAACTGGGGGTTTGGTGTAGTTCGGTTTTTCGATGTGGTAAAACCCGTTGCACTGGTTCCTGTTCGGTTCCCAACAGGATCCGGAAACGAACCGGCAATTTGGAACTGTTGCTATCACTATGTATCATGAATGTTATGAATGTCATGTATAGCAGGAAGGGCTACAAAGTCAAAGGACACATGCAATGTCTCTGAGCTGCTGGCACTCCACTGGTTAGATGATAAACCAAATAAATCATCTGTTGTGCGTTGTGTTTTAATCGCTTCTGATGTTTGCGAGGCTGTCAGATATTGTGTATTGCTACCAATCTGGGTAAATAGCCACTCTGTACATATGGCAGTGAATGTTAGTAATGATTGAATGCATGTCTCCCTAGAACTACCTACCACATGACCCTCCCACCAAGCCACATCTTATCATGACCATATCCATCCACCTACACCATCTGCTGCAATATATCAAATGTATGAAAGTTATAACTCATGTCAAGCACTTTGCTATCCCATATTTCATTCGTATAGTGCTGGGCAAATCTCCCTGTGGGTAGCCTAATAGTGCTTTGTCGCAAGCATATTAATGCCTTATCATTGATGAAATTCTACAGCAATTGCTGCAGAAATTTAATTGGTAACCAATCCAGACTCCACAAACATAGAATATGATATTACAATATATTCTAGATCAACTCAATTACTTCATTTGCTTCTGGCCTCTCATAATCAGCCAAAGCCAACAATTCCTCAGACACAGCATTCTGATGTCTTGAAGGTTCAAAGTCCAGAAGCTTCTCTAACATAATTCCACTTCTGATGTGACAGGACTAGGCTCATCGATTCCACTTAATGGCATATTGCTTATCGTCTGGTGCATATGTAATTCTGCATAATTGCAACTTAACTGTGTATTGTCCCACTAGCTCAGATATGGTAGGTGTAGTTGGTAATTATTTGCACTACTAATGTCCCTATCTTAACATCCCAGTCATGGCAACATAATTGCATTATAATATTTGAATCCACTAGCAGCCACATAGTCTGACCATAATCAATCAATATACTGCGCAACCGTAATCCCACTAATTATCCCTTGGCAAACTTATAAATAGCCCAAATAGGTATGGCGCATTGACAGCTATGCAGCGATCTCAATGTATGTGTTATGCAATCCCTATATGCACCATTACCGCTATCAGGAGGGAACCCCTAACAGTCATATGACTGGTAAATGGCCACAAATTGTAACTGGAAAGAGCAGTAACAGCATACGAGATATCTGGGCAGGTTGCAAGAGTTACATAGTTTAGTGATCCCATGACTGCTTCATAGTCTGTGATATCTTCCAATTCATTCTCACCGCAATCCTCGGATAAGTGCAACTAGACATTGGGATCCAGAGGCATTGGGACAGCATAAGTATGCTCCATGCCACATCATCTGAGGATGGTGGTGAAATAAGCTTTCTGACTGAAATTGATTCCGGTGCCAATTTCGTCATGGTGGATCTCGATGCCAAGGAATTGGCATGCTAGACCGCGATTCACTATCTTATATCCCTTCAAGAGTTTCACATTAACCTCGATCGCAGCTTTGATGGTGGCCGGCGAATATGACATGGAGATATCGTCCACATACAGAAGAATCAGAATGCTGTTACTGCAGAGATAGAGGTTACGATCGGAAAAGGATTGACTGAACCGAAGAGACTGTAGAAAGGTATTAATATTGACGTGCTATGATGGCAAAGGTTGTTTAAGACCATAGTGGGTTTTCCTGAGTCTGACGATAATCTTCGGTGCAATGAGACTGTTGCATGAACCTGACCGAGCTGAGCTGATGTCAAGGCACATAGCCGGTAGGCCATAAGGCACCCAACTACCTTGTATATATCTCGAGTCTCTCTCCTGCTCTCCAGTCTCTGTACCTTAAGTCTATTCACACGGTTCTCCCCTAACATATTTCAACAGAGACCTTCTAACCATCCTTCTGGCAAAGTCATATAGATGGCGTTATCATCAATTTCGGGATTTAGGAAAGCAGTAACTACATTGAGGTGGTCCATATTCCACCTGTATCTTCCGATGAGCGAGATGAGATACTGAAACGTAGTCAGCTTCGAAATCACACCGGGAAATATGACCTTATGCGACACGTAACTCATAGAGAAGCTGTTTTTCGAATGGTATTCCGTAGCATATTTAACGCATGGCACTATGAGGTCCTATGGACCTAGGCGTTGACTAAATTACTATGATATGCATGCGATTATGTGTGCTTGATACTATACCTCATGCTGCATTCAACAAAACTGCCAACTGCACTTCATTGCATGGTCCCAAGTACATACTGAAGTACGCTCCTGATTGTACTCGATTGTACACTCCCAGACTGCTTGACTTACGCTCCCAAGTAAGCTTCAAAGACGCGCTCAAGTACACTCCGAGTACGCTCCCAAGTACACCTCCGAGTATTCAAGTACACTCCCTGGCATGCTCTCAAGGACGCTCCCAATTTCTCTCGATGGCACACTCCCAGCCTGCTTGACTATTCGCTCCCAAGTAAGCTCTCAAGACGCTTCGACGTACACTCCGAGTACGCTTCCAAGTACACCTCTGAGTATGTTCTCAAGTTGACTCACAAGCATGCTCCCAAGCATGCTCCTGTTTGCACTCGATGGCACACTCCTAGTCTGCTTGACTGTACGCTCCCACGGAAGCTCTGAAGACGCTCTCAAGCACACTACCAAGCACGCTCTCAAGTACACTCCCAATTGCATTTGATGACACACTCCCAGCCTACTTGGTTCTACGCTCCCAAGTACACTCCCAAGAGGCAAGACACTCCCACTCTCACTTGACTATATGCTTCCATGTATGCTCCTGGGTGCTCGATCCAGAGACTTCCTGAGTTGCAGGCGCCAGGCTTCGGGAGGCGGGTGGTGGGTGGCGGGTGGCGGGAGGAGTGTGGCAGGTGCCAGGTGGCGGGGGGCAGGTGCCAGGTGGCGGGTGGCGGGTTGTGGGTGGCGTATTGTGGCCGAAATCATGACGTCAGTCGCTATCATAGTCTGAACCTTATGTTAGTGCACCCACCATAATGAGATCTCACGATGCGTCAGTCATGGTGTTGACAATTGCAGCCTTAGATTCTGCAGGTAAGGTAGACAATTGGATCGTGGGAAAAGCACATCTCGAACTTAGATTTTGCAGGGGCATCTGCTGCGCGCTTCCCATCGCTTGTAACCATATGTGTCCGTGTTCAGTCCGGGACTGATGATGATAATGGCGATGGTGATGATGGCTATGGTGATGGCGTTAGTGATGATGGTCATAACGTATTTTACCGGGTGACCGCCCATGACTGGGAAACCGACCACCCACGGGCGGTATTTATTGACCCAAATGACCTGTCTTAACCACTCTCCCTGACCTAGTCACTACTGGGGGTTGACTACTAACCCCTTCTCTCCCTTTTCCATACTCCATAGCATCCTCTAGGTCCAGCAT
>Ga0307514_10000723_pt1 | contig 57059 bp, 53 predicted proteins | sample 16_EM_MG_FD_203088 | JGI IMG/M metagenome (GOLD analysis project Ga0307514, IMG submission 203088) | Populus trichocarpa ectomycorrhiza microbial communities from riparian zone in the Pacific Northwest, United States - 16_EM | ecosystem: Host-associated > Plants > Roots > Unclassified | place... | reverse complement strand
CCAACATCTGTCAACCTAAGAAAATCTAACAGTGCCCGCGAACATTTTTCCTCCGCAAAAACAAGAGACATTGGCAAACTAATCTTCGGCTTCTTCATCACTTTCTCAACCCCTTCATACCCATCTTCCCCCTCTTGCCCGTCAACCCAAAGCCACTTCTGTTCTCGTTTCCATCTTTTACACCACTTAAACAAGTGGTCTCTTGTCTGATATTCGTGCCCACACCACCAGCACTTCATATCTCTTCTCTTTCCTATGCGCATTACGTATTTCCCCATAAGAGCATGCCCTGTCTTAAGTTGATAAAACCTTGCCGCAATCGATTTCTGGGATTTCATCACCGCACTATTGCCCCCCCTCTTCACCAAATAATACCGGTAACTATGCTTCGATTTATTTCCCATTTCTTTTATTTCTTTCGTACTTTCTTCCCATTTCATCTCCGTTAAACGTCGACTAATATGGGCGGAGGATATATAATTCAAATGAGGTAGCGGATTTTGCGTTTCGGTATAACTTCCTCAATGTTTATATGCCGCCTTTTTCGCTTGTAGGTCCGCTTCTTCGTTGCCTTCAATTCCCTTATGGGCAGGTACCCACCGGTACTCCACCTGGATATTTTTCTTCAGCAACTCGCTTTCCCAATTCATCGTTCGTAAGGCCAGTACTTGTCCTGATCCCGGTTCGTCCGATTGTATTCTTCGTAAAGTCGCTTGGGAGTCCGTAAAAATCGTCACTCTCCTCACTTCTTTTCTTCTGCAAATCTCATCCGCAATTTTCACTGCTTCCGACATCACGTACATTTCTGCGTCAAACGCTTCCTTCTGTCGGCCCAGGTGTACCCTCCTCTTATTCCATCTTTCCTCTTTCCATACCACTGCACACCCTACCCACTCATCTTCTTTTCTCGATCCATCAGTCCAAAGAACCAGGCCCTCTCTTTCTCTTTTCGCCTCTTCCAACGCCTGTTCCTCATCCTGAACTACCACTTTGCCTTTCAGCCTCTTTTTAAGTTCCGGTAATGTGGTCCCATCATATCTTCTCTTCTCCAAGGGGTAATCCTCCGGGATCAACTCATCAATCCCCTCCACCCTCCTAACCACATTTCCTTCCCTCTCTATGATTCTCCCTCCGCCGAAAGCATCGGGCATCATCATTTGCCTCATCTTGTAACGCCTAACCCGGTTATCAAGAATCGCCTTTGCCGGTCTAAGCCCAGCATCATTCATCAAAGCTCCTTGAGGTGTCGTCCTAAAGCATCCGGTTACCCTTCTGCCTTGCTCATTCAAAATTTGTTGTACCTCCTGAGCCTTGCCCTTGTGTTTCTTCCACCACAACTCAGCGCCGTATAAAGCGACGGCCTGTACTGCGGCAATTTGAATTCGTTGACATCCTTCCGGGCTTAATCCTTTCTTTATCATCAAGGATCGTACCCTACTTTGCGCCCTTCTTGCTTTCGCAAAAATCTTTTTCGTATGGTCGTTCAGAGTAAGCATGCTATCCAGCCATACCCCCAACCACTTTGTCGCTTCTTTGTTGTATGAAACCTCATGACTTCCTACCCTTATCTTGGCCTTCATCTTCGGTTCCTTATTGCCTCTCTTTCGAGTAAACAAAATTGCTTCAGTTTTTTCAATATCAAACCAACAGGCATTTTCCTTCGCCCAAATCTGTGCTTCCGTGGCGCATCTCTCTAATCGTTGTGTGCATTCCCCCACATCTTCACCTCATCCACCACCCATGCCACATCATCGACAAAAGATATACCCTCACTTCCGCACTTTCTCTCTTTTTCTCCAACTCTGCCGAACAACCCCGAAAGGAATATAACGAAAAGTACTGGCAACACTGGCGACCCGTGCGGAACTCCCGTTTCCACATCCATACTGTCTCCCTCCTTTCCATCCATCGACATAATCACTTTTCTCCCTTCCATAAAACTTTCCACCCACCTCACCAGGTCGGCTTCAAACCCCATTTCTTCCATTCTTTTTATCAAGTTCCCCTTTGCCATGTGTGGAAAGGCTCCCTTAACATCCATCAACAGCACTGCCGCGGTATTCCCCCTCCCCCACGCTTCTTCAACTCTCTTCATCAACCTTCCAACCGCATCTATTGCTGACCTTCTTTTTCTGCATCCAAACTGCCCGTCGTGAAGTAACTGCCTTCACTCACACTCCTCTGCTATTGCGTTCGCCGCTACCTTCTCAACAACTTTTCCCAGACAATTCAACAATGTAATCACCCTATATGCCTTGGCGACTCCGTAATCTGGCTTATTCGGTTTCGGTATAACCACCCCCCTCGCTTCCTTCCAAACTTGTGGGTGTATTCCTAACCTAAAGGTAACTTTAACCATTGCAATTATTCTTGGAGCATCCCACTCCCACAATAACCTCATCGCCTTAAACCCCAGTCTATCCGGACCAGGAGCCTTCTTCACTGATTGATCGAACAGAGCCAATCGGATGTCCTCATCAGTAATCTTCCTCCACATTCCTCCTCCCTCGTCTTGGGCTTTTCTCTCCACACCCTTCAAAGGTTTCGGGAACGCTTTTTCTTTAATCAACTCTGCCTTGTCGTCCCAGGATTCCGCCACCACTCCATCACTGGATTTCAAAGCCTTCGTCGTTTGCTGACCCCCCGGTTTTGTATACCTCAAGGCCTGCCATACCTGATCCTTCGTTGCGGAGGACAAGAAGTCCTGCCACATCTTCGTTTTCGATTGTCGGATTATTCTTCGGGTGTTGCTTCGCTGCTTTTTAACTTGTTGCTGCGTCGCTTCCCCCCTTCTTCTGGCCCTGTTCAACGAGCCCAAAATCCTTCTTTTTTCTGCGATCTCCTCATTCCACCATCTCTTTGATCTCGCACATACTTTAATATTTTTGCAGCACCTATTAAGATGATTAGCAAAATTCCACTGTATCCACTCAGCTTCCTTTTGTAACTCTTCTTCACTGCTTTCTTTGGTCAAAACGGGTCTCTTTGAGCTCTTGTCCTTCCACTCTCGTTTTGCTTTTTCATAATTTTCTTTTTCCTCCTCCGACTTGAGCCCATCAATATCCCATCCCGTAACCTTTCTCGATACTTTGACTCCCTCCCCTTCGTCCCATCTTAAGTGGGCACACACAATCGCATGATCCGAAGTAGTTGCCAAATCTGTAGCTATCTCAAAATTGTCGGCCATCCCGGCTTTCGTTATGAAGAAGTCTATTAGCGATCTCGAAATTTCACCGTTTCTTGTGCACGTATGGGTTGCTTCCCCATCGGTAACATCCATCAAATCATACTCATCCATAAGATTCGTTAGAAAGACTTCATCTCTTTTTGGTGGGCATTCCGGATCCCATCTATCACTATGAGCATTCCAATCTCCTCCTAACAGGATTTTGTTCCGCCCCATAATCTCACTCCATCTTGCTGTCCGTGCCGGCCTGCCTTGGCTTCTCACCCCCTCCACCTGCTTCCGCTGATTGTATACGTTCACCACTCTCATTTCTCTCCCCGAGGGGTATTTTATATCAAACACCTGTACATCTCCATCTTCCCCCATATCCACCTCCGAAAACTCCAGGTGTGTATCTCTTCGTATCGCGGTCATGGTTCTTCCCCCCCTGACCAATCTATATCCTGGGTGACTGATGTTGTATCCTTCCTTCTCCACTACTTGTTCTTGCATCATCACAACATCAGCCCCCCAAACAATTCTCTTTTCCAGCGCTATCATTGTCGCATCATACCCCCTCCCACAATTGTGCATTATGCACTTCACCATTGCTTCATGGGGGTTTCTGGGATCCCTGCGCTAGAGCTTGGCTCGGCTGTCGCTTGTGTCGAAACAACTTGGAATTCCGGCTCCTTAACTGTCTGTTCCTCTTCTGGGACTTTCTTTTCGGCTTCTGCTGTTAATGGTCCCCCATCCTCAACCTGATCCGGCTTCTTCTGCTGATCTGTAGTCACATTTCCGCGTTCTCCCTCCCTCTCCTTCCAAGTTCGCCTTTCTTCTCTCGCCGTTTTGATCGCTTCCTGTTTCTTACCACAAACATTTGCTTTGGCGATGTGGTTCCCCTTGCAGTTGACACACTTATCGACATTATGGGTGCAGTTCTGTCCTGCCTTAGCTTTGCAACCTACCACGTTGCACTTATGGTCCTTCGTCAGATGCTTGCCCGCACACAGCATGCAAGCCGGCATCTTCAAAGCCCCACACTTCGCTTCAACATGTCCCCATCTGCTGCATATTCCACAAAAGGAATCCGGACCTGCTGTCATAAACTTCTCCACATCATACTTCACTCCAGCCACTCTCAAGCCTCCTTTCAAAACTCTTTCAGCCATCTTACTTCCCTTGACTGCAAACACAACTGAAGATGCTTTCTTTCCCTCCCCCTTCTTCTTCTGCACATCCTTCGGTCCTCCAATCCAGCTAATGGCGAGGGGCAACACCACCCCCTCGTTCTCAGCCTGCAATTCTTGTCTCAATTCCTCCAGTCCTCCTCCCGTCTTCTTCCCCAAATACCTATCGAAATTGACACCATGCATTTTCACTTTCTCCCAAAGCTCATTTGTCTCGATGTCCACAATCCTTGCGTCCACCTTTCTTGCTGCCTTGATTACGATCTCCCTGTACCTAATCAGCATCTCAGCAGTTGCTCCAGAGGTCGTAATTGTCGATAAGCATCCTTGTGTGTTCTTCATAACACCTTGGATGCGCACAAAATATGGGACTTTCGCCTCGAAAAGTGCTCTATTCACCTCCGACGAAATATACAAATCTTTCTTTTGAGAAAGTGGGAGTCCGTTATCTCTCTTAAACGTAACTCTGCTCTTCTCCATCGAATTTTGTCCTGGGGGGACCGGCCTCAACTCATCTTTCTTCTGTTGTTGCCTCTTCACCTCCGTGAAGCCATCCCCCTTCTTCTTATTTTCCCCCTGACGTTGCTGCTGCTGTCGTTGTTCGGGTTGTTTCTTCGGTGGCGCTAGTGCCGCCGCTCTCTGCGCCCACGTCACCTTCTTCTTTTCTTCCGGTTTCTTTCCTTCCGGCTTCTTTTCTGTCGGCTTCTTAACCTCCGGCTTCTTAGTCCCAGCCCTTGGTCCCTTTGGTACCCCCTGTACCTCCGGTTGTTTGGCCTCCTTCTTCTTTTGTTGTGGCACCGCTGGCACCACCGGCTTCTTCTTCAGAATCGTAACCTGTCCCACCTCCAGACGCGGAAATTCCTGACTAACTCCTCCCGGTGCGATCACCAGCGCATGCTTGGATTGCTCCAATGCTGGCTCATCCAGCTCCATTTCGGCCCGGATAGCTTTTTCCACCTTTCTGTTCTCCTCCTCAGAAAAGGTCGCTCCCGGCTCAAATTCAATATCGCTCATATCTTCCTCCTCAGGGGTGGCTTCTACCTGTTTCCCCCTTCGGATCTCATCCTTCTTTCGGCTCTCTTCCGCCATATTCTCAAACCTCTCAACCACCCTATCGGTTAATTGGTCCGCCATCTTTTCCATGCAAGCACTCATTGTATTCTCAATCGTCTTAGCCATATTCACCGGTGCGATCTTGGCCAATCTTTTTTCAATCTTGCTCAATCTCTCATCAAGCTTTTCCGCCCTAGCCTCGTCATACTCCCGACTCCGCTCCACCTGTTCTTTAATTTCCATACTAATCTTTCTCGCGTTCATCACTGCCGCGTCAGTATGGTTCTGCCTTGCTGCGATGTGGTTCGTCTGCTCCCCACACCACACCGCATACTTTACATCGTATTCTTCTCTTCCGACCATAAAATCCCTCAACCCATTAGTGTTCCGAAGATACTCACCAATAAAGGCCTCCAGATTAACTGATCCATTATTATTCGTCAACTCCTCTGCAGGCTTGGCCCAATCAGCCTCCAACTTTCTCCTGCTTGGCGTCTGCGGCATATTCGGGATTGGTCGTTAGGGCGTTACCGGCCTCTTAACTCCCTTCCCCTTAGTGCTCTTTTTTCCCTTCTTCGTTGGCGTCATGTAGGGTTCCTCATCCCTCCACTCCACCTCTGTCATCGCTTCATCGCTGACCTCGCTGTCGTCACTAATTTCGAATTTCCTAGGAATGGGTGTGTAGACTTTCCGGGTCTCCTCGATTCCCCCCTCTTTTTCCGCATGCTGGCTGGTATTTTCCTCCGACTGAATATACCTCTGCGCAATAATTCCAGTGCTCGCCCTAGGAGCCGAAAAAGGATCCTCAGGAATAGCACTCGGTGGGTAAGCCCTCAGACTCCCCTCGTATTTCGTGGATTGCGTCTGTTTAGGAAACGAAATCTCACTTCCGCCCTAATCTGTACTGGGTGGTGGCGATGAAAGCCTCGACGATCATTGACTGTCCAGGCTTCTGCTTCTCTGTCTTCCACTCCTCGAGGATGCAATCGTATAAACTCTTGGTTGCTTGTAAACCCGGTTTCCCTCATCATCCACGCTGCTTCCCCCGTGCACCGTAGAAACAATCTGGCTCGAATGACCCTTCTCCTCAGCTTCCTGGTTGTGCATTCTCGCCGCTTCATTGTAAATTCCTCTGGGTAGGATAACTGGCGGAGGTTGTCCCTCCTCCTCATCATCGTTTCTCAACTGTTCCAACTCATGAGCTATCTCAGAATTGGTAGCCATTCCGTCCGGATCCTCAAGGCCCCGTGCGATCTCCATCTGTGCTCCAATACCGCTGGAAGCACTCTCGGAAGGTTGAAAACTGTTGCTTTTCTCCTCCTCTGCTCTCATTCTCGCCACTGCTTTCTTAAAGGTGGTAGTTGCTCCAAAGAGACTCATCGTACTTAGCTTCTAGGTGACTGAAGGTCGTTCAGCTGAAAACCGAAGCAAAAATTTTCTCGCGATGTCAAACTTGATTGGATAAAATCGGTCTTGGCAAAACTAAAAGGTGGTGTGGTGTGTTGTCGGAGGTGTGGCCGGCTTCTCTCCTGAGTGCTTTAGGTTTTTCAACTCTAGCCTAAGATTAATGTTAGGGAAAACATATGAGTAACAAAAAAGTGAACTCTTTGTATACGGCTACAGCTGACGGGGTGTGATGAGATGAGGCTGAGTGTGATTTGCGTAAAGGGAAATATCGTGGCTTTGCAGTCGTTAGAGCCAGAGTGGGTAGCATTTAGATTGGGTGGTATTTGCAATTTGGGATCTTAGGAGCGGCCTGTTGAGTAGAGGGCCAATGTTTAGGCTATCGGCGATTCAACATCACGTCATTGGCAATGTTTTGAGAAAGATTCCAGTTGGTAGTCAACTATATGTATGAGCTGTCCCGCGACGAGGCAACTGGTGCTTACCCTAACCCACGTTGCTATTTCCTTAAATTTCCTTTTCCTTCCTTCAGGTCGCTGTTTCTCTATTCTTTTAGTTAGAAGCCGTCTCACCACCATCAGCATCGCACTCTGTGCTCGTCACCTCCGTAATGTAAATCGCACCCCCTCCTGTCCTATCTTTTCTAGACTGCATTGCGAGCATTGGTATTTACATCGCCACATTGTTATTTGCTAAGAACACCAGTTTACACTCGTACTTGAACGACGTCTCCCATTCACAGGCCGCTATACCGATCACATATGATGGTACAATACTTGCGGGGGTGTGGGGAAATTATTAGGTTAGTTATGGGTCGTCTTCGTTTTATGTTCCAACCCTATGTGGAAACAATCTTGGTTTGGAAATAATGCTAATGCGGGTACAATTCGCTCGAAAACGCTGTATAGGTAGATATTTATGTTAATAGTCTGTTATGTTAAATGTACTATTTTCTTTAGTAGTGAAGGTTTTTGTTAACTCTTAAATGGGACCCATCACATATCGTATATTTTTTAGAAAGGAGAGGGGAACTATTGTAAGTTGATTTGAGCTGAGCCACTAGATTATATAGATACCACCCCGTCTAACCCGCAAACATATCTAATGTGTAGAAATTATTCTTGCACAGGTTTTCGTCCGTAGGCAACATGGCTAGAAAGGCTCACAGTTAGACAGAGCAGAACTCATCAATGGACCTCGGAACACTTGCAATAGGTTATAAGTATGGTGGTTTTTGTTTTTGACCCCTTTCAAGGCGTTAACGAACACCTCCGAAGCGTCCTCTTTTGGCATTTCTAAGATTCGTGTCAAGGCCGCCATTCCGTAGGCTTCAAAACCTGTTACGATGTTAGTTCAGTTCATGTCACGATGATCCTCAAATGTGCTATACCTGTCTCGCTCATCAGCATAGCCATTGCTCCTATCCTTTTCATCCGTTCATTTTTCGGCCAAGGCCCTAGGGGCTGCTTTATGTCGGTAACCTTCACATCAACAAACCCAGCATCTTCTAAAAGAACCTTCAAGGTGGACGATGTCGGGAAAGGGCGGCCGATTTTGTCCATTGCCTGGCGGCAGAGTTCGAAGTGACGAGCGACTCCATTACTCATTGTGCCGTCATCGGAATTCGGTACGCCGCCCAACTCGCCAAGTTCGCAATATCCCCCGGGCTTGGTAACTCTGAGCGATAGTCAATACTTTTTTAATACAAGGTGTAAACCCTAGCTGTCGCCAGGGCAATCCCCAATGAGTGTTTAACGGCACTCATGCTGCCCAATGGTATTACATACCGATAAATCTCGGACATAAGCTTTGGCCAGTTCCCAATGCACTGGGACAAGTTCCTGGAATGGACGAAGTCGAACGAATCCTACCAGAATCCGAGTCAGAGTTGGGCGTGGAATACTGGACTAGAGTCTCGAGGGCACCTGTTGATACGTCCATTCTTGCTCAGCATCGTCAACCTCAAATTTACAATTCGGTGGGACCCATGCCGGCTGAATGGGACTTCAGCGACGCCGTTGTAGGCTGCCGTTAGCATCGCCGCTGACAAAAAATAGAGTCCCCCGGGCTCACCCAAGAGCTTAAACTGCTGACCGCGGTAGTTACATACCTGATGTCCGTCCCAATAACTTCGGTGCTGGGATACTTATCCGCGATATCAATAGCCCAGATCCCGGTTCCGGTACCGATGTCAAGGATCCTGTGGGGTGCCTCCAAAGGTGCGAGGTGGAGTTCCCCGCTCATCATCTGCAGCAGGATTTCATGATGCATATCGAGTCTGCATACATAGCTTTCTTAGCAGAAGCCGAGTACTCTAGAACTAAAGCTTACCTGTCTTGTTCCTTCTCATCTGTCGGCATGTAATTCTTGTCCGGTCCAAAATAGGCGTGGTAGCGGCGACCTAAGGCGCCTAGATATTAGGCTAATGCGATTGCATGCGTGTATTGTATGAGAGGGAGGAGGTCGGCGAGAAGAGCGATGAGCGATATTTAACAACGCAGGCGATTGCCAGTAAGAGGGAATGCCCACCGTTTTCGACGATGTATTCATTGACGGACGAGGTCAGACTCTGAGTTGTAGTACTATATCCGGCAGAATCGTAGTCTTCGAGATCGTTTGCAAGCTTGGAACGTGTCAGCATCATGTATCATCACCGGAAGGGAGCACGTACAACTGCTGGGTCGACCTCAATTACGGCGTCGGTGTTGCTAGACATTGTGGCGGAACTCAAGTAACGAGCAAGAAATACACGACAAGCCGTTGTGGGCACATATATACTCCTTCTTTATAGCCCTACGGCTGGGTTAATGGAGCCCCACATCGGGTCTCGATGTGTGTAAAGTTTCTGATGGTTAGCCGGGCGCCCCAATCATCTGTAGGCATCACATTTTTATCATGCGGTTTCTCTCGGCAATTTGACGCTGCGTTGACTTTGTGTTACCGCGAAAATGAGGTAGTGCGATTACATTTCGTGTTTACGTTCCCCATGTTGCAAAAAGTAAATACGAGACCCACGATTACTTTGCATGACGCAACGAAATCCTTGCAACCAATCGTTACTATTTACACCTGCTAGAGTTGGTGTAGGCTGCTGCACCAGTCCACGCACAGAGATTGGGATGCAGCATCGCACATTGCATCCCTCTGATAGCTGCTTGCGTGGGGTTGCGAAGACGATATCCGGGCCCATCGGTTTCGCTGCGGAAAAAGGAAGAAAGCTAGCACAGTATCGAGGCCATTGGGTGACCAGTCCAAACCTTAGGCCGACGGCATTGTCTGAGTTGCATACGTACGGCAATATCTGCTGCAGAAGCGGTATTTACAACGCAATAGATACATCATTGCGGGGGAGCAGTCAGTGTTTTGCGTATCTCTGGGCTGCGGATTTTCAGCATGGGTTTTGATGCTGGGGACTGAGTATAACCGATCGGAGCACACGTGGCACAGCGTTGCATTGGCTCAGGGTCCAGGGGCACGGATGGAGGGTGGCAACGAGCAAGCGATTGTCCGCTATCTCGAATTGCGCGCTAACTTACTAGCAGGGCGAGAAATGCACTGTAAACGGCAAACGCACCTCAGCCACACTCAGGGCACGTTACCCGTAACTGCGTAACAACCGGTGCGCCAGATGAAGACTCCGATAGGTGATGGCTGTTACGATCTTTACGGATTCGCAGGCGGCACTGAGAAGAATACAATCGGACGAACCAGGACCGGGACAGGTACTTGCGTTACGCATGATGAGATGGGAAAGTGACATTCTCAAGAGAAAGATTCCGGTGTGGTGGGAAAATCCGTTTCTCACCACCACCGCTCACATTAGCAGGGGTGGGGGGGCACAGAGATACAGGGATAACGGAGGTGGACTGCGCGACGGGGAGTATATATATTTCGGAGACCCCGGGGTAGATAGGGAGCATCTCAACATACAATGGAATACACACTCTATTTTCCAGCTCTTGGTCCCGTACACTCGTGTTGAGTTTTGGTAGATCCACACAATTTGTATGGTTCCTCACAGCCGAGTAACCTATCACATCCTCTCACCCTCTTCCTATGCTTCTCATGCTACAACTACTCTTTTCTTGTGGATTCTCTTTGGATGCCATGAGAGGTGTAGTGGAGTGTTGAGGATAAGCTCTCTTCCTTTCAGCACTGTCATTTCACTACAAATGGAGCCCAAACGCAGATTCTGGTTGGGAAAGCTGAGCACCGAATGGTGGGAAAGACCATCAGAGGTTAATATGGGTACATCTGAATCGGAGAATGAAATGAAGGATACAAACCCTGCGAGAGAAGTGAACGCCAAAGGAAAAGATGATATTCTTGGAGACAGTACTAACAATATCAGATTGGAATGCCAGGAGTGGTAAATCCAGGTACAACGATGTTACTAATGAGAAAGGCATCAATCTTGTACCAGGATAAATGCCGAGATACAGGCACCAACCTTGCAAACGGGATGAACACCAAGAAAAAGGGTACCAACAAAGTATAGGACAAACGCCAAGAACAAGTTAAAGATCTCACAAATGGGACTAACACTCAGAAAAAGGTACCAACCTAATACCGGAATGATAAGTACCATCCTTGCAGACAGTATAAACTCTGAGAACATACCGACCTCATACTGGGACAAGACCAAGTGAGCGAAATATGACATAATTCCCATGCCAAAGTAGACACTAATCGGAAAGATTACTAAGAAAAGAAATTGATGATACTGGTAAGATTATAATGAATGCTAATGAGAATACTTGTAGATGTAGGGGGTCACAGGGAATAGAATACAAGGGATAAGCGAGGTTGCAGGAAGCCAAGAGAGAAGACTGTTGGAGAATCGGCATAAAGGTCCTCGGATCAAGCACCAAGCTCACAATCACCTTTGTGCGTTTAAGCACTTCTCACTTCTTATCACTTGTGCCATTGATTACCACCCTCGCAGCCACTACCTTCTCCAGAGTCGCCGTTCATCAAGCATGCTTCACCGGTTGAGCTAGTCCCCCATCTTTCCCAGCAGTTAGAATGGCATTCTCTCCAGCCCCAGCATCATGGAAACGGTGTATCCAATTAACCTACATGCATTTCTCTGCAAATGCCAGTTACGGATTTTCTACTCCTGCCAAAACTACTGCTATCGTTAACGAAGCTAGAGATTCTTCCTAGTTTAGGATGGAGGTGGTGCACGATAATGCATATGGAAGAGCGAGCGATGTAAGCTCTAGCATCAACCTTGTAAATGGCAACCTAGTGAACGAAGTATTGTGTATATATATATGCCACAGACTTAGGAAAGGACGCCAGCACCACACGCTACTAGGGTAAGGGCGTGAAGCGGTGGTGGGCGCGCAGCTCAGTGCTGTCAGTGCAGAGGGCTGTAGTCGTGGTTGCAGGCTAGTTGTCGCCTATCTAGATCTTACTTAGTCGATATCTTAATCTAGTTACCGTCCTTCATTAACAATCACCCCTATTAACTATACCCGATGTTGCATCTATAACTAGATCGTGAGTTTCAACCTCCGTCATGGCTCTGATGCAATGGCTTATATGAGAATGAAGGTTTGTATGAAGATGGTGGCTTGTATGAGGATATGCATATGGCTTGCATCAGGATCAGGATGATGCGTCTCATGTAAGATAGTGCATATGCGTACGCATATGGGAGCTTGCACATATGGGCCTTATGCCCTCAAGAGAGATCAATCAAGAAGTCAATCAACCATCCAAAGTAACACTTGAAGCCATTTTCTTTGTTCTCACCTCGACCATCACTGTCATCACATCGCGCTCCTCTACAACTACCGCCACAAGCCAACCGGTTATTCTGCACAATGCATATACTCGAGCCTTCTCTCTGAGCACAACAGTCCAAAGTGGCTTCGCTAATAGTGGTTTAGTCATGCACGGGTACCTGCACCGTCGAGCAACCGCTCCCCAAACTCTCCTACACCTCACTATCGTGAACCCTGCAGTCGCCGGTCGTATGAATGCTGCTCTCGTCCTTTACTCGTTCGTAGCCGTCGAGGCGGCGGGGACTACGTGACCTAGCAGCACTTGACGGAGCATGTAGCGCTACTGACGTGAGAGGGATGAGGTGCACTTGCAACAGCGTGACGTCACACCATCCTCTCAACGGCCGCCACACTATAGGCACGACGCCGGAGAAATCAGTTTTGGTGCGGCTTTTCCCATTTCTGTTCACCATGGCGAGTACTCGACTCTTACTTCCAACAACTCGTCGTGTTGTTCAAAAGTGCACTCTGAGCTATGCTGTGATTACTGACGATATTCTAGTTATCCGTCGATTTCACATCCGTTTCTCATGTCGAATGAATGGTTATGTCCTCGAGACTAAGCTATGAGATAGGGATGAATGTACAAAACAACCTGTTTGAGGTGGAAAAACTCGAGTCGGCGGGTTCTCCATTGTCACAGCATGAAGTGGAGACGCGGCAAACCCAGACGAAACGGACATACGATAGGGCTGTGGCGATAGGAGGCAGGGTGAAATATAAAGGCGGGGATTAGGGAATGAGAAATAAACTGAGACGAGAAAGGGAAGTTGGTCGGATGCTTTGAGATATCGCAGGATTCTTGGATAAAATATCAACTGCTGTCATTCTTTTTCGGCTTTTATTCAGTATAACACCAGGTAGAGCGGTATTATTCAGGATAACCCTTGAGGCAGATTTTATGCAAGATAATCCTAAGTACTTAAAACCTCAAAATTATTTTATTTATAAGACTTTCTAAATGTAACCTTGTCTACCTTTACAAGATATTTACCTTCCTCACAACCACCTTTACGTGCACTCAAGATCATGGACTCAACCCCCAATCACTAGAGTACCAAAGGGCCGGCTAGCAAAGAAAAAAAAGCAACAGGTGATCTATGCAGGCCTAGATATGTACGAAGAAGGATAGAGGATGCAGCAGTGGATGGTGGGGTACCAGATATTCCTGTTAGAGCGCCTGCTCATTGTACCACTTGCGGAGGTCTTGATCACACTGCCGCCGATTGTAATCGGTCCCATTGCTAGTGCAAAAATAAAGTGAAGATGTAACTAGTAGGAGAGAGTGGGGTCACTGTGTAGAGAACGGGGAATAGTGGGAAATTATAAAAAGGAGAGCGTGTCAGCGTAAATAGCCATAGTAATTTAATTTTAAGGCTGGGGCTATCCTGCAGAAACTTCAAAATCACGGGGTTATATTGGAGAAAAATTCTTGAGAAATGGAGGTTATCCTACATAAAACTCACCTTAAGGATTATCCTGAATAATACTGCTCCATTTGCTCTCGTATACCAGATCTTCCGGATTCACTTCGTAGAGCGAGCTTGCGAGCGAGGCGAAAAAGTCTGGGCACGAGAGCACGCTCCACCCAGGGTTATCCTGAATAAACACCGTTCTCTTTTTGCCCCGAGTGATTGTGGGTGCAACAATGTGAATCTTGCATGGGATGTCACTTGCTAGGTACATCCCTACTTCAACTCCCGAGCAATATATATCCGAGATACCGAGGTATCATAAGAAAAAGGTGCTTCGTCTCCTTCATGTACTGTAGGACACGTTTAGGAGCCGCCAAGTGGTGAGCTTCAGGCATCGCTTTGAACTTGCTGAGAACGGAGATGTAGTACTCAAGGTCTGGTCGTGTTCTTAACATGGCATACATCTGGCGCCTTCTTCGTGGACTAGATAAAGAGAGCTCGAGAACGCGATATGCTGCATGGTGGCTGTTGTGCGTACTTTCGGGCGCACTCAAGGAGCTATAGGTAGCTTCTTCGTCGTCTGCATATATCAATTCCCAACCATTAGTATCTATCTAATCTATGTTCACAAACCGTCTTTCTAGCAGGTCAGATAGTCCGGTATCAAACAACCGGGAGACGCGTAACCACTCCGTTTTTCTTGTCCGCCAGATGAAGATCGCCACTACCATCGGGGGCAGTGGCAGTAAAGGCATTTGCTCAGAGCGATATTCCAGATAACCTGACAGCACCGGGTGCGTGTGACCATCCGGGATTTACAGCTGCCAGCTCCATCACCCCCCCCCCCGCCGTGCAGCATAACACCTGGTGCGCACATCCACCTCATGAAGCTGAACACCGTTCTTCTCTGAATTACACCACCAGCAGATAAAATTTGGACAATTGGTCCCCGTCCGGTTCCTCCATTTACGATGCCGAGGACGGGCAAGTCGTCTAACTCATAGGTTGAAGGAGTATTTGATCCGTTGTCATCCAGAAAAACCAAGTCTGCATAAATCCCTTGCTGAAAAATGACTCGAGCAACAATCTATCACGGGGTGCAGAATATTGGGCAGCAGTCAACAGATCAATTTCTATCTACTTATATACCCAAGGGTGGGAAGGCTCAGACCATATGTTGGCCACTTGCATTGTGCGCCGCAGATGTGCCCGCTACCAGCTGACAACGAATCTCTTCATATCCCTATAGCCAAAGTAAATATGGATTCCCTGCGCACGAGATGCAAACCTACCCCTTCTAGCCACGCTCGGCCTCCCTGTCCGATCCGCGACCCATTCACTCCAATGATCATACACATTGTACGTCTGAAACGGGACCTGTGCCGTTACGCGGGCCCTACGGTAGTAATAGTACATATCCAGGCTGAGGGTGAAGTATCCGGCCAGCCTCATAGTCGCGAATTACGGAAGTGTGATTTGCCAGATCTTCCGCATCGTACCGAGTGGTATCGGTGTTGCGTAACTGCTGCAGTCGGAGTTCCTCTGGGGTGAGCACAGAAGGCGGCATTTCTTGACTGCAGAGTGTCAGTTCGTCAGGAGTGGGTAGGGAAGTGGTTGGCAAGGGTGAATGGACATTGATTTTGGGACGCATACCTAATCGGCGCCTCGTTGGCAGCATCACGCAGCATTGCGCGCAACAGCCGCGTGTTCTCGTAAACATTGACACGGGCCGCGATAAGGTTCTGCACGACGCGAATGTAGCCATCAAAGCCTTCAGGTCCTCTGCAGCGATGCATTTGAGCGTTATCCAGATATTCTCAGCAGTAAGGTATACACACGTAGCCAAAGGCTCAGTAGTCGGGAGCTTCTGGTGCCAACGGTCCATCGCTAGGCTGGGGCTATTGCCGGTATTGGGGTCGGTGAGAGTCTGGGAGATCGTGGGCGAACGCGTCTTTGAGAATCAAAGGAGTGACATAATTAATTAAGAGAAAAGCTAGCCGAAAATGGAAAGGGATGAGAGTGCCAAGAGCATCCGCAGAGCCGCATCTTAGAGGAAACATAGTGGGGTATGTATGGCAGCTCCCTCCACTCGTCCTCACCCATCCTCCTCAGAGGCTGTCAACTGAGGCCCCCGCCCCAGAGGCCGAATCTTTACCTTAACCCCGCTAAATGGGTTGGACCGCGAGACTAGAGTAACTATTCCAGATCTTTGAGTCTGTATAGCTCTGGCGCTCATGCCTGACGTGAACATCGACTTTCCGAATTCCAAGGCACTGGCAATCCACGGGTGCCAGGTTTTGTCAACTCCAACTCTAGATGAAGGTTCCACCTGCCCTCAGAATTAGCGGAGACGCCGTTGGACACGATCAGTCCTCGGGGTCCAGTGTGATCATGAATATCATTTCTTTTTCCGAACGCTTCGAAGATGCAAAGGAGTACGGCAAAACCCTCAGCCCGGACTTGCACTACAACGGAACATGCGTTTTGCGGTATTTGGGTGCTTCTAGAAATATAGCCGGTAAGACGGGACATGTAGGACAATAGCTTAGTGGCAATGGAAAGTCGTATTTGGATCATGCATCATCACTCGCACCGGACACGACCCCTCTGTTACGATATGGAAGTCGGGGAGAACCGTGTGCGTGTATTCTATGTTACAGAGAAGAGATAAGGAGAAAGACTCGAGATATATACAGGAGGCATCAGCCCCTGCAGGAGTGACCGTGTATCAGACCTGTAACATCATGTACATCTGTAACACCCTCCGTGTTGCTTATAGATCTCAGCCTTCGTATGGCGGCTTACTGGGCTGGATCTCATACGAGCTGACGGTGTTCAGCCGTCTCTATACATAAATGGGTACGTAAATATTCGTACCGTATATATATATGGCCTTGTGGCCCTCTTAGATAGGACAATCAAGCTTCTCTATCATTTCCATTTCAACACTCCGATTCGGAGAGGGTATTCACTATGCGCAGAAGAGGATCCAGATTGCGCTAGAGAAGTTGGGGAAGGATCAACTTAGGGCCACAACGGAATTTTGGGAATTGGGTGGCGGTCAAGATAGTGGAGGGTGTCTTGGGGTAGGAAAGACCGTCACAGTGGTTCTCGTTGGGGGTTTCGGCGAAAGTCCCTACCTTTTCGATCTGCTTTACCCAACACTCATCCCCGAGGATGTCTACCTACGCCAAGGAACCAAAGCGTAAGCGCAACCTGGAGCGTTACTGTCATGTGCTGTTACTGATTCACAGACATAGTTGGACAGTCGCTTGTCGGTGGGCAGCTCGCTGCGGGATTGAACGCTCCCGAGCGGTGATAGAATCTAGAAAGTCACGGTATAACTATGGCGTCATAACAAAACCCCCATATAATCCGGATGAGCATCACAATGAGAGCAGATTCTGGGATCCTGCGGATACGATAGAGAGGGCACACCGGATCGAATGGCTACTGAAAAAGTATTGGAAGATCCGTTTCTCTGAAGCGCTTAGGCTAACACGTGTTTGTTTGTTTGTTTATTCATACTGTATTCACTCTTACTAGAGTATGACAGAGCCCAATAACCCCTCCACCTCCGGGCGAGCTGGCGGAGCTCCCACCCGCTACCCTTCGTCCCCGCTAGGCTAACACGTGTAAAGGGAGACGAGATTGAAATGGGTCGCACAATGATATCTGAAGAACGAGCGAATCGGATCCGTTTTTGATATTGGACACCGTCGATTTTATGATATTTTGCTCTATTGCGAAAGCGACGAACCTCCCGAGCGATGTACCTCCAGTGAGTTTCCAGAAGGAGGAGGCTATATATTCGAGCTTACTCAAATGGCTAGATGTGAAGCTATTCGAACACCTACCCTAGCTGGTCGACTGTAAAAGGATTAGATGGCATGAAAAAAGTTTCAAGGCGGCTTTTGGCGGAAAGGTGTATTTCAGATATAAGTACACGCTGCAGCTGAAACTAGGACCAGCCTCGATGGAGCTTCTGGCACTTTACAGGGGAAGAACTGCGGGTACGATTGAAATGCCTTATGGAAAAGGAGCGGAGATCCCGAAGACAGGGTGATATTTCGGGACTTGAATTCAAGTATATTTAATTCCTGAACTAAATCCTGACTACCATGTCTAAAATTATGGTAGCGACTTGAATTGATGCTAATGAACCCCTTCCGCACACAGTACCAACCAACGTTTTATGTATGTGCGCTCGGTGTTATTCTGGGTGGGGATTTGTGCGTTTCGACGGGCTTGGGAAACTGAATTCTTGAGCGATTGTGCGAGTATCTTTGCAGTGTGTGCGAATGGCTCGATTCGTGTTGCTTCTGGGCAGATAGGTAGATTTAGTCCTTTGTTTTAGCTTATTAGTTGCACCATTGATAGGGCCTTACATGATCTTGCAACTCTGATTCCTATCATATGCACCCAAATTTGACCAACAGCAGACCTAACTTGAGTTTACATAGCTATACAAAATGCCTGGATTTTTTTAGAGAAGCATTCTACAATGCTGACAAACTTTAGCCCACCAGATACCAGCTGACAAGCAGTGTTCTCAACAGTCTAGTCCGGCTTTTTTGAGCCTTGAACTAGCCGGCCTGCCAAGTGGTGAGGTTGGGCCGGGCCGGGCTGAATAAATCCAGGAACCTGTATCATGGACTGTAGGTACCTGCAGGTACCTGAACTCGAGGGCTGTTTTCTAGTAAGTATGATATCATTAATAGAGACTGGCGCATACAAATAATGAACTCAAGTACACGCATAACCATCAGATCCTATACATCCTAACGTTCTAATACAGCAAGCTTATCCTGCGGGTTCTTGAGCTTCATCACTTTGTGACTTCCACGATTTTAGCCTTATCCTTGGATTTCAAACACTCCACTGCACAAATAATTTCATCTCCCAGCTTGTTGCGACGGTCGCTGATAAGTAGCTTCGAACTATAGATACCTACAGATACCTTCTTAGTTATGCAGTAGAAACAGGTACCTACAGGTGTCAAGCAGTCCAAACAGGTACCTACAGGTACTTTCTTATTTATGCAATCGAAACAGGTACCTGCAGGCATCATGCAGTCCACACCGGTACCTACAGGTATCTCTGTATTTATGCAGTCCAAAAATGACACGACAATGCCGGACTGTTTCCGAAAACCCGTGGACTTACCTGACCGGCCGGTCAGTCCGCAGGTACCTGTATTTGAGCCGGGCCGCCTGCGAACACTGCTGACAAGTATATAAAAATATCCGGATGGACACCCCCATATGACTGCTGACGTCCGGACCACTGTGAGTAGTACAGTACCAATAAACGGCCCATATCATCATCCGCACTCTATCTTATGCGTAAAAATTTAGTAGCTATGCAGTATGCGCTGTTGAGTTGTGACTAATATAAATTTAAGGCCTCTTACGTTCCAAACTTTTGCTTCCATTTCCTCTTCATATCTCGGATATCCACCTCAGAAGTTTCAACACGCGCCTTCAGCACTACCTCTGACGCCTCCAATTCCGCAATGCGTTTCTGTAGCCCCATAATCGTAGCCTTCATATCCTCGTCCCTTTTCCTAGCTTCTTCCCAAGTGTTTCCGTCTATATCCTTACTCCGCGCAGACTCAGGAGAAGGAAGGCGTGCAAGAAGACCAGCGAACGCGTTCTTCAGATTTCCACACTCTCCTCCCCCGCTTCCCCAGCAACGCCGCCGGGTTTCCTCCGCCTTTTGTAGTAAGAGATTGCGCTGTCGTGACCCACACGCAGCTAGCAATGACTGCCGCATCTGCTCCTGCGGGGTCCCGCCGAATGAGAAAATAAAGAGACCTTCTGGCTGCCGTAGCGCCGCCGGCAGAATCGCCTCGGGATTTGGAAACCCACATCCCCCAAATTCAGACTCGGTCAGGTAGGTGCAGAAGCTGCGCGAGACGAGTTCGTTATGGGGGTGTTGCCAAGGAAGTTGCATACCCTTGTTAAATGGCTGGATTAGCTTTCCACCCTGTTGCAATAGGATCCACGTATCGTATAATGCCTCCCGCAAGAGCTCGTCGGCGTAGAGGTCGAAGATGGCACGGTCACTGTCGTCGTAGCCGAGTTCGTGGCGCAGGTAGAGATGGGAACGCATTGCGTCGGCGGTGCGGTTAATGATGTGCGCGTTTTTGATGAGGGCAGCAACTGTGTCGAGCGAGGGTATGTCTGAAACGGTGATGGGAGCTGATTGTGATACATAGTCACTAATACCAATACTCCCGTCGCAGAAATATTTCTGCTGCTGGAGTCGATGCAGGGTCACCGCCTTGTCGTAGAAACTGATGGTTGTACTATTTACGATGGGATCATAGCGGAGGACGCTAGGCCAGATGGAGCGCTTGTTATCTTCGAATATGGCATGGAAGTGGTGAGAGCAGGAAGCGAGGGAGATTGCGACATCGAAGCTTTGCAAGGCCTGGAAGATCTTGACGCTGATCTTGACGGGGAGAGAGGCCAGTGTCATGGCAATATGGATGCGTAGGCAATAGATATGTGCGAGTGTCGTTGGAGTCAAGTTGGGTACTTGAAGGATGTGGAGGATGGAAGGGTGGGGAAAGGGGGAAAGGTCATAGCACCCCGCAGTCGGAATTGAGATATGCAACCCTGACCCTGGCCGGATAATTATCACGGTTCGTCCTTCGTGCAGGGCACTTCTTGACCAAAATTAACCCCGCATTAGTGTTTACTATCGGCAAGATCGGCAAGCTGTAGGTGTACCTCTGAGGATATCTGCTTGTACCATTCGAGTATTGTAGCTTTCCCCGTCACCTACTAAGCTTACACACAACGAGCCATCTCCACTCACAGTTTCTTTCTCAACCGACTATCTATATCACTTCCTCCACCGATTCCATCTTGCTTCTCTCTCCCCTCAAATTTCCCCTCTAGAGTCAAGACCATGGTCTACACATTCCAAGGGGTTAAAAACGCCGCTTCCGGAGCCTACTACTACGATGAGCATGATTTCCAAAGGGTTAAAGTTCCTCTGGCCGACTGCCAAGGCGACTACATTCTCTCAAAGGACGAGCTCAAACGCTACTTTGGTCTCGACGCCGAACGCTTAGGACCGATTCCTGAGTACCTGATTGCTCCCCGTCTCAATAGCACTCGGAACGGTAGTCGATCCAACACCACCGGAAGATCTTGGTGGGATATTACTGGAGAAGTTGTGGCATACAAACCTATTGCATGGGTTCCTATCGTCAGAGAAAGGAGCACCATCCCATTGAGTCATTTCGAGGTCGAGTTCGAAAAGAAATCTACCACTATTCAAACATCTGAATTGTACGGCAAAGCCGAGACAACTTTTACAATGTCTGTGGGAGTCAGTTACAAAGGCGTCAAGGTCGAATTGTCCACCACAACCCATGTTGAAGCACATTACAGCACGTCTACAGAGGTGAAGGAAGAAATCACTCGAAAAGACAAAGTCGGTTTTGTCAAAGAACTCATAATGGGTCTTGGTCTACGTGTACAACGTGTGTTCGAACGTAACGTCGCCCTATACCTAGACGATAAAGCGAGAGGCGATTCCCTTACTTGGCGAGGACCCGAGTCGTGGAACGACGTTCATATTCCAGCAAGTGCACTCCGCGATGTTGATTTCTTACAATTCCACCCTATCCATATGACTGGCACCGGACATAGCTCTAGTCTGTGGCTCCAGGTTCTGCCTAGTTTTGATAGCTTGCAGCGCTTGACGGACTTAAATATTGCAGTGAGTTGCGCAGGCTGGACTGACTGGTATGCTTATATTGGAGGAACCAAAACTGTCAACAGCGGTAGGACGGAGACGTTGCCCGTACCGAACAACAAGAAACCTCAAGTAACTTTCATAGCAGTGACTTAAGGGGTTATATTAAGATAGTAATCTTTTTAACTTCATGAGATAAATAACATTGCGACGTTCTTATTGCTTCCTCTCTGCAATTCAGCTTTCGGGTTAGCTCCAAGTCTCTTGCTGTCTGTCAAAAATGCTTTGGGTGCCCCGGGAGGGGCGCGTTCTCTGAGTCTATATTTCTTTATATGGTTCCTATTTCTTAGCAGACCCCCTCGTTTGAAGGTTTACTTGTATGGTCATGAAGAACGTCATGGTCTGTCACTCTAATCAAAATCTGTCACCTTCTAATTTACTAACTGCGCTTTCTTGCGCTCAGCGCTCAGAAGGAAGGCCTTAAGTTCGCAAAGTAACAGTGAAATAACGTACTAGATGTGAATATGGCAAAATAAATGGTGCCGACACATCTATTGCATCGATATCTACCAACAAAATCTACAGACCTTTCTCATCGCCTGTCGCCCAACACCATTCCAACTTCCAGCATATGGCGGCGAGCGAGAAACCTCTTTTCATTCGCTACATACGCACCGAAGGAAACTAAGATATCCCAAGAAGTCATGATTACTGTCTCTTTGGGCCTTAGGAAGGTCATGGGCCTTACAGCCACTCACTGGCAGTCACTCGACCCCCTCAGGCTCCTGGCGCCGAACCTCTTGCTAAGCACCATGACATCGCCGACACGAACCAAGTCCCAACCCAAGAGGCCAGTGTCTTCTCAATCTACTTAATCCATCCGTCCAATCAGCCCATCTAATCTATCCAGATCACGAGTACTCACACAGGGAAGTCGAAATCGGGAACATATTAGTACTAGATTTAACACAGTAGCTATGAACTTGAGCCAAGAGAAACACAACCCGGTGGATCGATTGCATATCAGCCAACCAACACCGGAATGAAAGTGCACCCCCGTCAAGCAAGCTGCTTGGATATAATACAATTATTAATTACTCACTCTATTATAATGACCCACAAATACAATCCTCCACCCCTTCCACCCTCAAACTATAATCTACTATCAACTGTGACACGACGCTCATTCCGATCTCCTCTCCAACTTCTTCGTCTTCTTCGGCGTGGGCTTCTTATCGCAGTGCATCAACGGATCCACAAACCACTGGATACATCCGGTGAGCTGGCACCTATACATCCGTCAGTCATATCTTCCCCGCCATTGCGGAAGACACATACGCTTTCATGCTCTGAACATAAAGCTCCGAGCAATCAGGCCACGACTGGGCAATCTCGCACAGTTTTTTGCCGCGTTCACAAAAGGTGGGATCGGTTTTAGCCCCGGCGGGGCTGGCGATTGCGGTTGCAATGAAGAGGAGGAAGGTGAGGGATTGGAAACGCATGTTGATATTGATATGATTTCGGTGGTTGCTGGAACTGGAGGATGTAGACGGGGGAGGATGGTTTAAATACTTCATTACTGGCCATCTACGTTTGAATTAGGAAATAAATTCCCCACTTGCCCCTGAGCGTGGATGTCGCGTGTGGATCTCGTATTCTGGTGTAACATGAAGTACTTGTAGCTTGTTGGTACCTATTTTTGTTACATACCCGACTACCAATTCCGCAGATTTGGCTGAGTATTGATGGAATGGGAGAACATCGGCCCGAAGGAGAAGGGGAAGGAGAGAAGCACATAGAGCAAGCGTTTCCAGCCCACGTAGGCGAGCTTACAGAGTTAGATTACAGGACCTTTGAATGTCTAGTTGAAGATGAAGTGAAAGAGTACAAGAGAGAAAAAGGGACTACGCGAGAGTTAAGCGCATGAAGCACAGGATCGCACTCATCATGGTGAGTACAACTAGTCCTTAAGAACTCTAAGGCCATCCGTCACTGACTCGACCCCCTTTCCGTTCACCTATTAAACCGGCTCCCATTACTACGGGCAGCTATGCATATCAATGACCAGCTATCCAATGCGAAGAGAAAAGAATGTGTGAAAGCTGTATTCATCGATACAAAACCATCACGAGAACATAGCTATACCCCGCCGCCACAGCGCCACACCCTCCCCATTTTAGTATCTTCCTGGCCAAAACTTTGGCGTAACTAGGATATCCGTGCCCTAGTTAAGCGCATGTGCAAAGATGTACCGGTTGAGTAGTTACACCCGTCGCAATCAGCACGCTGGTACCGGGTCCGAAAGTTGTGGGATCTGGCAGGCTTTATTTTAGCAACATGGAGCTCTGGCTGCGGTAGTTGCTTCTGTTCGACATTTGTAAATTCAAACTGGTCGGCGCGGGTGTTAGACTAGGGTTTAGTCGATGCCTATCATAGTGGGCTCCCGATTTCCTCTAATCACTGTTTCTCTTCAGTCCTTAAAACTCCGTGTATTCCTACAGAAACGAAGAATTCCCACGCTCGGTTCATTCTAGATAAGTACAGACAGACCAATGCGGACCTCGGGAGGCACTACAAGAACTAACACATGCACCGACGTTGTCAGCTTACTTCATCTACCGCATCCGACACAGTCTGCGTCCAGGCGATCATCGCCAGTTGCAACACGACGAGTCACTTGCACTTGTCCGGTAGAAGGTATTGCCCGCCTCCAAGTCTATGGGAAATACCGCTGTATGATCGAGCCTTGATCACCGAGTTGACGTACTGTTCTAGTATGATGTCTCGGTGTCTTAGAGTTATGAGCATCCCTACATACCATTCATCTCCGTCCATCCACTGTAATCACTAGTAATCCCAGTTGAGCAGCCGACCCAATTGACGAGCAGCCGCTACAAAGGCTCGGCTCGATGGCGGCTATAAACCGACTGTGTGATACGAAGCTGCTTGGGAGAGCTGGAATTTGGTTCGTTCGGGGGGCGTGTCGCGACTTGCAGGCCGAGAGAGTACGGTAGTCCAGATCGTTCGCGGGGCATCGTTGCTGTCAGGTACCTTGCTGATCGGAATATTGGTTGTTAAGTAGGAGTCGCGCTGCAAGCGCCTCTCCGAAACTGAGCTTCGACATTCTTGCGGCAGGGAGAGATGAAGAGCGTGTGGAAGTTTGGAGGTTAAAAGGAATTTCGCGTTCAGCGTGTTGGTGTTTGCTTGGCGGATGCTCAGTCACGTGGTAGACATACTCGAATATTATACATGAACCACACGCAAATTGCAAAAACCCGAACACAGCCTTACCTGATGGATTGACCAAATACCCGGGAGAACAGAGCTCGAGACCCGCCGTCAGGAAGAGAGCAGGGCGGCTGTCCTTGCAACAAAACCAAACTGCTCACCTTAAAGCCCGTGCCACCTTCAGCACACAGCCCCACCGTGATCGCAACAAGGGCTATTTCACCAGGTGGAGACGCTTCAGCTGTTCGAGGACGGCCATGGACCACCCAATCCGTGCAGATCGATTCCTAGGGGAAAGTTTCAGCCACTCATCTACTGCGGGTTCTCATGCATCATGCGCAGGTGTTGCAGGGAGCCTAAAATAAACATCCTGGTGCAGCGCGGCGGTGTAAATACCATGGAACCATCCGTATATGTAGCGCCGAGCGCCATCTACCGGTAGCTTTCAGAAGCTTGTTTCAATTGACTTCTTTTCTCACGATTCACGCCTCGACGCGCGTGTATGATCATACGCTCATATATAAACCCTCGACATCCGCTGCTCGATACCCCTCAATGTCTTCCGGCGGCAGGCATGTATACGAACCAGTCAATGCCACCGAACTCCACCCATACCGCAACTTTACCAACAGCACCCCTCCGCTACCACCGCGGCGACAATATACCGACATCCCGCTCAGTTCTCATGAACAGCAGTACGCCAGTCCCCAACAATACAGCCCCCCACTACGACCGGCCACCTACACTCCCATCTCCCCGCAGTCGTCGCACAAATCCTATGCCACCTCCTCACCTCCACAATACCTTGGAATCCCCGACCCTCGGCGGCGCGGGCTCCAAACCCGGTACCCAACGATGGAGCCGCCGGGTCGGAAGAAACTGGGACACAATTACCGACCGCTGAAGCAGCTTCGGAAACTCGCGCAGCGGCTGCTAGCGCGGTGGTTGCTGAATGTGATATTGTGCGGGTTGATTGTGGTGTTGTTTAAGTACTACGAGAATGATGGGATCTTGTCGCAGTTTAATAAGCGGATATTTAACGGGCTGTATTTGGGGATTTCGTTGTTTATGGGGATGAATATGGTTGTAAGTACCAGCTTTGCGGGAAGAGGACCAGATGCTGACATTCTAAAGAACTCGTTGAAGTCAATGGCAGATATGATGAAGTGGAGTATTCTGGCGGGGGGGAAATGGACAGCAAAAGAGGTTTGTGGAGGCCCTGGTAAACGCCACATCAGCTAACATGCAACAGATAAACCTCATTCTGGATCTATCGAGCTACCAGAGAGCGGTGCAATTGCTCGGCCTGTGGAGGCGCAAGCCGTTCCGAGTACTAGCAATGAGCAATTGGATCTGCTTGGGGATTGTAAGTTCACATTTGCATTTCCCGGGGGTCTCTAACCAGTTATTCGACAGGGTGCTCAAGTTGCAGTGGCCATTTTGGGTCTCACCTTCAATCTGGAAGGGGAAGATGGCAATTTCACGATCCTTGGCCCAGTCAACGTCACACTCCTGGATCACTATTACGCCAACAATGGTGTCGGAATTTCGCCAACGGAATCGCAGGAGGACTACATGGCGCATTTGTACGGCGATAGTGGGCACCCTATTCTATTTCATACACACGGAGGACTCTAACGGGTCTCTTTCAGTGATCTACGCATATCTCACATCAGTGTCGGGTGTCGACGAGCCGATTTCCAGTATCGGGGATGGAAATGGCACGATTGACGATGCGTCCATTGTTCTTGCGGACCGAGAGTCATTCAGGAAAACGAAACACTCCGGCTGGGTGTATAATGTGAGACCACTCCCGACCAATTGCAGATGCCTAGGCTAATGTGAAACTCAGTACAGCGATTGGTCGTACATGGCAGGACAACTGAGCCCTCGAAGTGTGCGGACTAATCGCACTGCGAAAGTCGAGGCGAACTGCACCCAGAGGCCCATCGTCGAGGGACAGGACGGGACACCGGACCGGATTAGCAAGGGATTTGTCATTCTGAATGCAGACGGAACAAACCAGACCGTGAATTGGCTAGATGTAGGTCACCCTTAACTAATTCTGAGACCCGTTGTACTAATTCCCCCACCAGAAAATTGGCGAGCAGGGAACGTACGTTCTCACCAACCCCATCATCCACCCCCTCTAGCGCTAACACACACCAGAACCTACGTCGCAAACGGCACCTGCGGCGACCGTTGTGCCCGAATCCAAGTCTTCAAATTCGTCCCAACAGACATCATCCAGGACGTCGGAACGCTACCAGAAGACAAACAAGGTGACCATTTCGACTGCACAATCGAAATCTCCAACATCACGAATACCTGGCTTGACGAGCACATTCTCCCCAACAACATTGCGCAACGAGCCGCCAGTAGTATTGGCCTGAGCGGGTTCACAACGACTGCTCCAGGTTTCTCATTCCAGAGCTTTCTATACAACAGCGCGTAAGTCCCATGTTCACGCCGTGGGTTTAGTGTTCTGATAATGATGGAAGGGCATGCACAGCACAACGTGGGGCCGGAACGTATCCCACAGCCCTCAGTTGATGGGAACAATCATCGGCCTATTTACAGCTGGGAGCCTAGCAAATATGGATAAGTACAATCCTAAGAAGCAAGTTCTTGGACACCGGTTGCGTACGGGCGTACGATTACTCGTAGTTTGGAATTATGGTACTCCACCCCTGTATTACGTCTTCCTCCACTAATCCTCCAGTCTGGATTACGCTCGGCATCATCCTCGTCGGCCACGCCGTGCTCGCGTTGTTGGTATGTTTCCGCGCCAACAAGGTTTTCTGTAAACAAGACTCGCCGTTGTCTACCGCGCGGTTATTACGGCGTAAGTTCACCAGCCGGCTATCGGGTCGTCGAGTAATTGCTAACCCAGAAAAACAGCGATTGTTGAACGCCTGGGACCCGCCGGCTGTGCGGCGTCCGGCGAGGAGATTGCAGCGACCTTCCCGATGAAGATGACGTATGGAGTTAGAAGTAAGATGGAAGGTGAGATTTGGTTGCATCATCTGGATATTGGAGAGGATCTTGAGGAGTCCGGGGAGTTTCCTGCCGGGTACTACGATTGAGGGTTTAGAGTTAGACGGCGAGGGTTACAGACACTTTGGGAGCAGGAGTTTTTGGTTGACATTTTGGGTTGTAATATACATAGTATAGATTTTGGTGCATGGCATGGATGTCTTAGGAAACGCATGCGGGCGAGGAGATGGATTCTCCTACGTCCTGGGATTTGTTTCACGGCGATCACTCTGGAATAGAATCCGAATATCAAAACTTCTACTTTCATTCTTAGTTACATCCTTCATTCTCTGCACGGCTAACTCAAATTCATACGATGCTTATCCCATAGACAGTACATACACCCAGTAATGCTTAGACAATAACAAAAATCAAAGCAATATAAACACCGTAACACATACACGCATCACTCAGGAATCATCGCGTATATTTACTCCAGTCAAGCCTGCTTCAAGATTAGAGTTTATACCTCCGTTGCTGCACCTCCTCATCACCAAACACAAGCACCGCATCACCTTCAGTTCCCCCAAAACCACCCCTCCCCCTCTCTCCCAACCCCAACTCACGCTTCAACACCCACCGCTTCACTGCCTCCACCGCCCCCCTATCCAAATCCCTCCGCGCATCCACCAACAACATCGTTCCCACAACCACATACGCCAAGCGCCACATTATGCGTCTCCCGCCGGCTGTGAGCTCCTCCCTACTCCCTGCTTCAATCGCTTCCTCGAGGTTAGTCCACTGCTTCCATATCGCCACTTTAGCCTTCTCCAGGATATCGCCAGCATCTCCACGCACAGTACCCGCTCCATGACCGAGATTTTCCTGGATAAACTCGCCGAGGAGGGAATATGCACGTTCCTCGCTACCGGAGGGTGACGGCCGCTTGAGGGAGGAAACTAGGTCTGTGATGAGGACGTTAGTAGTTCCCTCCCAGATCGCAAGGACTTGTGCATCGCGAAACAGTCGTGCAAGGTTCAGTGGCTCTTCGTTTTCGAGGTATCCGATGCCTCCGAGGGCCTCGACGGATTCTGAGATGACGCTGAGACAGAGTTTTGCGGTGACGGCCTTTGTGAGTGGGGTTAGGAGACGGAGGAGCTTGTGCGCGCCGCCAGCAGGGGTGATGAGGGGAGTGGGGGGAGTGTCGGATGGATTTTCGGACAGCGAAAGGAGGTGCACGGTCAAGAAGGCTAGGTGTGTCGAGGCGCGGGTTAGAAGCTCCATCTGTGCCAGCGTCCGAAGATGCAGAGGCACCGTGGAGAGAATACGGTTTCCGGAAATGATGCGCACCCGGGAGTACGCCTTTGCTACGGTGAGTGCGCGGCGCATAGACGAGACCGCGCTGACGGAGTTGTGTATGCGCGTGATGGTGAGGATTGTGGAGATCTCACGGACTCCCTCCCCTTCTTTCCCGATGAGCCAGGCGCGCATGTCACGCAGCTCCAGCTCTGCCGTCGGTAATGGTTTGGTGCCGAGTTTCTTCTTGAGGCGGATTATTCGCACGCCGTTGCGCTCGCCGGAAGGAAGCTGCATTGGGGCATAGAAGGCTGAGAGACCTTTGCCGCCTGGTGTACGCGCAAGAAGGATGGTCATGTCGGCGTCCGTGGCGGAGGAGAAAAACTTGTACCCATTTATTGCCCAGGGTCCGAGTTCGCCCGTGGTTGATGGTGGGGAGTATGTAGCCGTCGTCTCGCTCCTGGACACGTCAGATCCCCCAGGGCGCTCTGTCATCCACTGTCCGGAGGTCCAGCGCACGGATGGGTGCCGCGAGATAAGGCGTTGGTAGGCACGTTTAAAGACACGCCGGGCGGTCTCTTCTTCCTGTTCTCGAGAGGAGTATGAAGGCGGCGAAGAGTTGAGGGAGGGTGGGGCTTTGGGTGGGGCGAGGTGACGGGAGAGGAGGCGCGCAGCTCCGTCGGTCATGGCGAAGGGACAAGTTGCAAGCCCGGAGGAGGGGCTAAAAAGGTAGTATCTGTGCCACTTAGCGGATGCGGTCATGCAAGCAGTGTGATACATACCGAGCAAACTGCCCTATCCTCCCCAACCGCCCATCGTAACCTTCTGCGACACAGCCCTCCTTTGCACCAAGCTCAAGCAACTTCCTCCAGCCCTCCGAGGTACGTAACACATCGCTGCGCTGGGCAAAAGCGTCATGAGATTCAAGCTCGGGTGGGTGTCGTTCCGCGTCTTCAAGGTAGTGGAGGACCTGTGGACTAATTACGGTTTGCCCGAGGATGGAAAGGTCGTGGAAGAGAGGGTCGAGATATTCGGAAGGGATGTAGACTAGTTCATAATTTCAGCTTGGAAATTTCTACGGAAGGGGAGAAAGGGCGGTACGCGCGAGAATCCGCTGGAACGCTGGATCGGTTTGGAATTGATTCCCGAGTCTCGGTGGCTCCTGAAAGAAGCCCGAATCGGCGGTGGAGTGTGGGTGTTGGTGTTGCTGTATCCGGGCTGGCGGTGGCGGCGGTGGTGGGAGCGACGAGGGAGGGTAGTAGGTGCCGTTTGTGCTTGGAGGTGGCGGTGGTGATCGTCGAGACATCCTGTAGAGATTCAGGAGACGCTGTCAAATCGTGTAGTCGAGCCAGCTACTTATACCAAGCCCACGTCGGCAAGTCTTAACGGCTACAGCCAGAGTGAACGGGCCGAGCGGGACGGGACCTAGGTGCGTATGCAGCGCTGGCTAGTTGGCGATGGTCAGACCTGGGCGGGCATCTGAAATCGCTGGGCCGAACAGAGGCTGCAACAAGGTACGAGAGCAACAGGTCGCAGAGGGAGACGACGAGGACGGAGTAGTACTGTACTTATGCACCGAGAAACGGTACTGGCGACTGCTGCGGGACTTTGGTTTGCCTCCAGTTTGTTCGTCGCGAGCGTCTTGGTGATTGGTGGTTGTGTTGGACACGGATTGGGTTTGCACGGCCATCCACCGCTGGCTAGCTTGGTGAGCGTAGATCGTGATTGGAGCCACGAACATCCCAGTCCAGCCCAGGCGGGCGGCCATTCTTCCCACGCCGCCCGCCTGGGATTGCCTTGCCAGTGAACGTCGTCCTTCCGGGTTGCCGACTGCCGCCACTGCTGCTATTCACGATGACGCCGTCGTGTGCGGAGATTTATCTCGATAGATGTATACATGTAGGTCTCTATATTCCCCAGGTTTCTGCACTAGTGCATGCAGGATGCTCGCTTGGGATTCGGCAATTGCTCTGGTGCAACCGTTGAGTGTCACATGTTTTGTTTCCCCATGTGGCATCTGGTACGCAGACCCAATTTCTTAGCAAAAGTACAAAATATGTTGACAGGAGTGGGACTTGAACCCACGCTCAGTTTCCCGAACCAGGAATTCCCTATTAAGGTAACCTTAACCTGGCGCCATAACCAACTCGGCCATCCTGCCTCATGATTGGTGGGCCATGATTGAAACTACAGGCACAGCAATATAATCATACTATAGCACTCGCAAAGCCTGCCCGAGGAATCATTTCTTTGGGAACCTCCCAACATCTTCACATTATGTACATACGCCCCTGATCACATTTCTTCCAGCAATAGCGATCATCGCGTTCGGTTAGTCAAAATCATATTCTATCACTCAGCAATTCGGCTTTGCCATCTTGGCTCGTGTTATTGAGTTCTTCTTCTTAGGCAGTATTAAGAGAGAAATCATCTGCGTAGCACATAAGGGGCTTTAGCGGCTGATGTAAAAACACATGGACTCTTCATTAGATAGACCAGATCAGCCCACACCAAGCAAAAGCATCACGACAATATTATACAAGTCAAAGCCACAAAACCAACGCTATGCCACAAATCAAAGCCACCGACACAAGGAGAATCATTAGCTTCCGGAGCCCATTATCCATCATTCTCGTTCAGCCGTTTTATCCTCCACTCTTCTCCAAGGTTCCTCTCTAGGCATCCTCTACCTTCCTGGTAGATCCCTTCTCGCGTTCTGCTTTCCAAATGAAAGACACCATGACCGCACTGAACACGAACATTATCGTCAATGCGATACCAAAGCCCCACACCGCCTTCATCATCATGCAGTCGCTCGCACTTCCGCTGCTGATCCAGCTGCGGTAGTCAGGTGTCTTGATCACAATGTCCCTCGCTGCAAGGAGAGAACGGCTGGAGATGGTGTAGAGATTGCCATCGCTGCCCTTCACCCGGGCATCGCCTCCAGGAGTGAGGGTTGCTGTGACGGTGGCTGCAGCGTTGGAAACGGTGGTAACAGCATACTCAACAACGGTGGAGGTTGTCTGTGTGGGTGCAGTGTAGGGTATGACTGCTTGTGGAGTTATACTAGTAGTTGTAGCTGTAGCGACAGTGGTGGAGGTGGGGCCCTGGTTCAGCCTGTCGCCGATGTTCTCGAGCAGCTCTTTTGTTGTGCTCTGGGCAACGGCTTGACAGGAGAGATAGCTCAGCGGCTTTCCAATCACGATGCTGCTGACCATGAGTGCCAGGAAGAATAGCATGTCAATCCCGGCTGTGGGAAGGAACGGTAGCTGGTGGTCGAAGTACAGGAGGATCGTGGTTCCGCAGTATAGGATTGCGAAACAGATGACGCAAAGGATTCCAACGAGAGGTGGTGGCGGGGCTTGCTGGGCTTCTACCATGCTAGAGATAAATCTGGCCGCTAGGGACATGCTGACGAGGAGACAAAGAGCTTGGAGGCCGCGAGCGGCGAGGAAGGCGAGGCCGATGACTCCGTGAGATGGACGAGGCATGATTGTTTCTTTATACTTGGTAGAAGTTGCTGCTAGATAAAAACTTGTGGAGGGAATTGGCTTGATCCGGGAATAAACACGAAGCTTGCGTGGTAATCTAGGTTGAGATTTGCCGGTCCTGTCGTGAAGAAAGAATACGTATCGAACGACAAAAAGAGTCTGACAAAGTAAACAAGGAAACAAGGAAACAAGAAAGAAATAGAAAAGAAGAAAAGAAGAACAGAAGAAAAGAGATAGGGAAAGACTTGCTTGTATCTGCTTGTTGTGGATGATGAGAGACCGTTAAAAGTGCGAGAGGAGTTGTTAAATACCCCATCAATCTTGATCAATATCAATAGACATTGCTATGGAGACGCGTATTTTTGGCTCATCTCAACTGTTTCACTAATCTTGGTGATGCTCCAGCATCCAGTCGCCGAAGAGTGCGTGACGATCATGGCCCGATCAAAATGCTAGCTGCCGTTATTACGAAATTGCCGACTGGAGATTTCCGTAGGAGAGCTGAACTTAGCACTGTCTATCCCCGAAACGAGATGAAGCAGTCGCTAGAGTTTCATAGTAAACCCAGGTCGAATCCCAGCGGGAAGGAATGAGTGGTTGATGGGTCTCGGGAATGTTCCATCTCGCCTAGCTTAATTGTGCCGGGCGCTTGTGCTGCATCTAAGATCTCAACGCTGACAGCTGATTGGCTCAAGACAACCTCGAATTCTCACGAACTCGATTCGGGGAGATCAGGGTTCTCGCCTCGTTTCGAAATTCCGCCGAGTGTACTTGTCGGCGGTAGGGCAGATGCATCGAATTGGAAGTCTCTCTCCCCGAACGGTTGCTATTCTCGTTAGACACCGTGTCGATTGACGCTGTCAACCAATCTTAGCCCGCCTTGTGAGAACAGTATTTGAGAAGACTGAGATTAAGGATTTGGATTGGTGGGCCTTGAGTTCGCAATCGTTTCTTGTAGGCAAAGAATCGGAATGCTTGAACCATTAAGACGGCGACGAGAGATTTAGGAACTGGCGGCTGTCTTTTCGTGCAATTTTACTCTGCTCGCTAAGCGCTTATGTGGGAGGTTCATAACACAGAGTGCACTAATCATGCAGGCACCACCACCGAAGTATGTATTTCCGATGGTTCCTGCGGCGAATGCAATGGATCTCCAGAAGTGCAGCACTTCCACCCTAAGACTATGTCTAGTACGTACATGAACACGTTATCACCCAAAGATACATGATCAGTGTTATATAGGTAGGCCACGATAGACCCGCTTCAACACTCCGGGTCCAAGAGCCACGCTTTAACGTGCAACGCGCTACACTGAAGCGATTATAAGGCTATTTTTTTAGAAAGATGCCACGATTCTGCAGAATTAATTACTTCGAGTTCAAAGCTAAACTAGAATTTACGGTTTTAGATTAGACTCTATCCACTAGGTGAGATCAAGTTATACCAAATTCTGCTAGAGGTTTCGGATGGTGTGTAAAAATAACATACTCAGATACTAAGTTCTATTCGAATCCCATGGAAGACGCGGCCCTCATTCAGCCAAAGGACATGCAAAGCGCCCGCTTCTTGCACTTCGTGCATCTTTGATTATCTTACTGTGACCTTCCCTGATATCCTTAATCAGGTTAATGAGAAAATCGAAGTCGCCGAAGTCAAGTCTTTTCTTGGTAGTAAAGCTACTATTGATGGTAGCAAAACAATTCCTGTAGCAGTTAGAGTTTACAATTGAGGACGCTGTATCAATAAGTCTAGTTGTGAACATTGGGAGATCTCGTGAAACCTGAGCAGGTAACTACTTACTCCACGTTGCATTCGAATAGTTGTTCATTGCGAAGGGCTCCAAAGATCGAATATCGATCGGCTCATCCACTTCACTATCCAATTGAGATCCGTCTTCGCAGCTTCTTTTTATCAGATAGACTTCGCTGTTCTTATCTAAAATACCTTTATAACCAAAAAAGGACGGAATTTGTGCCGTCCGTCGATTCCCTTCTAACCGGAATTACCTACTTAGGTATATGGATGTATACAGCTAACACTGTAATTATGGGTGAGGGCAACTGTGGGCAAATTAAAATCCTATCCCTGCTTGTCACTTATAATAATTCACTAACTAGGTCGTTATTCCGATGCGTATTCCCCCAGTAGATTGGTATGTTATTCTAGTTATCGATTAACAGGCTCTTTTTTTAAAATGTGAGGGCCCCTGCTCTTCTGTAACGCTAAAATATTTTGTGGTAGGCAACCAAAATGAAACTATGTGCTGCTGCATGCTGGACGGATTGAAACGTCCCATAGAAGAGGTGCTGGTACTGAGATCTGTAAACCTAGCGATAAGTCTCTAGTTCCTTATATGTGAGTTTGCATGCGGCACCAGTGTCTGGTTTAATTGTCAAAGTCATGTAACATAACGATGTTTCTACCAGTTCGAATTCATCCTACTCTTGTAAACCAAACTTGCCTTGTTCTCAAGATCATCCCGCGAAAACTAACTGAGTACAAGAGCTCGAGCTCGAGTAGGTACCTAAATTCCGGAAATGTTGTGCCATGATCGGAATTCTGCTGCTAAATAACATTATATTACCAAAAACGCAGTATACGTACAGAAAAAAAGCCCAAGATTAAACATTATTGATTCGAGCGAGAGAGAAGGGAACACCTAGAAATTTATAGAATAATCGGCGCCCCGCTGGCGCGCCAAACACCCCAACGTGAAGCAGCAAGTAAAATAATCTAAAGCCTTTTTAACTCCCGCCTTCATCCTCTCCTTCATCATATCAACCTCACCCCTCTTTTCGGGGCCTGGTATATCCTCCGGAGCTCGAGTCGCCAGGAGAGCTTCTCTGGCCGCCTGAAGCCTTTTCTGTCGGAGAACATAGCGAACTCCACCGCGATTTTGATACTCTGCCTCGTCCAACTTCATTAAGTGGTATTCACGCACCGCCACAATAGATGGTGTAAGATTCTCAAGAACGTGAACCTCTTTCATGAGCTTAAGCTTAATGGCTTCTTTTCGATCCGCCACCACAAGCTGGTTGAGTGTCGTCTGTATCTGTGTGAAAAGCGGAAGCTTCTCATCATGATCCCTGGAACGAACAGAAGAGTTCAGAGAGCCGCGCAGTATCCAGTCAGCTATCAGTCCATTATTAGTACTTGACCTATTAGAATGAATTACCTTACCCAGATAGTGTAGAATCTTTGTCAATGATCTCAGTATATCCGTCTTCAAATGTGCCATTTCATGGTCGACGGAGAAGACATCATCTAGATCTGCTTGGTCGCCGAAGAAACCAGACCCCCAACGTTGTAATTGGGCGCAGAATTCGGCCATGAAACGAAGATATGGAGCGCTGAGTTCCTTCAAGTTCATAACATCGATACAGCTCGAGTATAGATCTCTTATGGGGGTATGTTGGCTCGGGGGAGATTCGGCAACGACAGGGGAGATGTGTTCGGTCATCTTAATGGTAATTGAGCGCGCAGAGGAATCGACAGCGGCGACAGCGGCGGGGAACTCGACAGCGGCGGAGGATATATCGGCCATCTTGATGGTAAGTTGGCTCACGGGGGACACGGCAGCAGCGTTGGAGATGTGGTCGGAGATGTGGTCGGTCATCATGATAGTCAAAGTCTGAATCAGTATCTGAATCAGTATCTGAAGGGATGAGAAGTTAACGGTTGCAACGTTGGAGTGATAGGTTCAGATGCCGTTGGGGCATCGGCCTTAGCGCCATCGTGAAGTCCTACGGTAAGCTGTCCGGTGTGTATATTGGCTTTACAGTTTGGACAACCTTATATGACCACGTATTAAGTTTTATGACATCACGCGCTAGAGCTGGAGAAGCTGGGGACTAAAGAGAGGACCTTGGATGCAGAGCAAAATCGAGGCTGCACGCAGCTCGGAATTAAAATATATTCACTCTTCATGCGATCATAAGCCATGGGGAATAATAAAGACTTAGCGCAATTCAGCAGATGTTCAATTATTCACCACTTCGACGCCGGACAGTGGTGTAGTACTCTAGCTCTTCTGTCGTGACTGCATTTTTTGTGCGAGTTTGTTTCAATTGAGATAGACTGGTGAAGTATGGCAAGATAAAGTTACACTGCTAGTGACGGGCGTTTGTGGACGGTGCCCTGGAAACGCACACTCAGATAGAGTGTATATGTGCCACGTGCCTTCGCCCTACCTTCCATACTTCGGTGATGGACAAGAAGGTTCTGTTGCATGTGAAGCATTGTTAAGAAATAAGAGAGTGCAATCAAGCTACACCGCCGAGCATTCCAAGCATCCCGCAGTAAGGGTCGACTTTCAAGATTTCAGTTCGAACCTCCCCTGTAGCTGCTTCCGAACCACTCTGGCGGCGCTGGTTATTTTTACAAAGCGCCGATGCAAGAGGGGGCACGAGACAACGTCTTACAAGCAATTCTCAAATCTTAGAACCTCTATTTACGTATCCTTAAGCTATCAAAACACCTAGACATGTGACAGCGCATGGTTCATAGTTCCTTCGTCCTCTCTTCGCTTCCCTTCAACCACTCCTCCAGCATCCCTCGATCTCTGCAAATAAGCTTAACTTTAAAATCTTTCGGATCTGTTGTCAACCCCGTCATCATCTTGTTACAGTCCAGTGCATCGATCACGGGCCTATCTTCCTCCCTTTCCGCCGGAAACACGCGAAACGCAACGATCAATCTCAAAAACAGTGTATATAGCTCTCTGTTCGCCAAGTTCAAACCAATGCAAGTGCGACTCCCACAGCCGTACGCAAAGTGTGATATTCCTTGTATTGGGACCAGGTATCGCTCAGGAGAAAACTTGTGCGGCTCGGCGAAGTGAGTGGGATCATAGGCTGCCGCATATGCGTTCTGCCTTTTCTTAGCACGTATATATAGGTATGAGGAAGCGGGATGAACTACCATGAGAAATGTTGTTCCAGCGGGGATTGTCGCCCCGTCGTAGACCATGTCTTTGATATTAACTCGAGGAAGGCAGATTGGTAGTACTGTCCAGAAGCGCAGCGTTTCTTTAACAAATGCAGTAAGATATGGTACTTTCTCTTCCTTCAGACACACTTCCCATGCATTGTTTGGATAGACCGCCATTATCTCGTCGTAAAGTTTCTGCTGGATCTCCTGTCCGTGAGGAGTTGAGAGATACCCCAGTCCCATAGTAAAGTTCCCCGGGACTGTATCGAGGCCGGCAGAAACCATGCTGAGACATATGGATCTTATATCCACTGCACTCGTTAGCCTGCAGCCTATCTCTCAAGGGAGTAGGTGGCGCCACCATCATCCAACTTCGCCTCTGGGTCCTTGAGCACATTCCCCGTAATACACGGCTTATCAATACCCTTCGCAATTCTTCTCTTCAACTCTTGCAGGAGCATGTCCATATACCGATCCCTCCGTTTGCTCGTCTCCGCCGCAGTGTTATTCTTCTTGCCAAACCGCCGCAATATGGGTAAATAGTCCTGCCAATTGTTGCTCGTGCTCCGTAGATTACTAATCTCGCGTTCAACCTCAACAATCTCCTGCAGTTGCTCAGCATCCTTGATTCTGAAACCATAGGTTAGTGTAAGGCCGGTGTTCAAAGCGAACCGCTGGAAGTAGAGAGACGGGTTGATCTCCTTGTCTCCGTAATCCGAGTCTTCTAGAAGCTCCCGGATTGAGATTGAGGACTCGAGGTCGATAATCGGCATATACGACGCGATTGCAGGTCGGCTCAAACTGGTAGCAGCGGCCTTACGGCGGCGTTTCACCGATTCACTCCATGGCGAAGTGCCAATTGTGAAAATTTGAGCCGTCGAGACGACCGAGTGGAATGTGTAAAGTTGAGGCCGCGAGATCAGGGCGCTCTGCTGTGTTATCCAGAGATTGGTGACAGACGAGAAGCTATTCGCGAAGACAACCCTTCTGTTTCCAAGGCGTACCTGGAATACGGGGCCATGGGTCTTGCTCCATTCCAGTGCTTTTCGCGCGTGGCAGGAGCCGATCGATAGGAGGCTACCAAGGAGAGGAAGGCCTGGGACTTCGGGGATGCCTTTGATTTTGGGGCTGTTCGTACGGTTGGCATGATGGAAGAGGAGGTAAATTGCGGTTGCAGCGGCGATTAGGAGCAGCGCAGCAGACATACTGGCCAGCTGGAGAATTTTGAGAGTGGCTCTGGTGGTGGTGGTAGTGATGGTGGTGGAGGCCCGCTGGTGGGAGATATAGCAATTTTGGTGGAGGGGGGATAAGCACGAACTCCCGAGCTTGCGGGTGACGTGTAACAATGGCAGGGGAAGTGGGCGGCATATGCAGTCGAATCCGGGGACTCTGATTCCTCGGTGGTACATACTTAACGTGCAGCCCTACTGCACATGCACGCACGGGTTTTCAAGCTTATTCTCGGCACTGTAAGCCGTTTCTGGGGCAAACCTCACGCACCCCGCATTTCAATGGTGGAGATGTATCCAGTATCTAGATCGTAATATGCGATACATATGAAGACCTGGATACTGCGCTGTGCACGAAAAAGTTTGAAGAGGCATACGCCTGAAGATAGCAGATAGCAGGTGAGTGTATTTCTGCTGTATTACAACTGCACATTTTGCAGATGAGGCGAGGGATTGCAAGAAGAAGAAGAGCTGCATTTATTACGCTCCAGGCCGCCCGATGCGTATCGATACCCACGCATCGTCGCGGTCATGATCAGTCACTCGGTGGCTAATGTCTAACTACCACGGCACGTGATAGAGTGCGTCAACCAACTCGTAGATACCTGGGAGGTAATTAGATGGATTATATGTTGCTTGTGGGAGGACGCACAGAGCTTCATTATTGCCAATACCACGATATGTCACTTGGTGGCCGTCGGCTGTTCGCAGCCTGCGGCGTGCCTCCGGACTATCACCCCCACTATCACTATCACTTTTATTATGCGTTCGGTGTGTGGACCACCTCACAAAACCTCTAGACGTGCTGCTGAAGATTCCTGTGGTGATGGAGAGTGATGGTGGGGTGTGCCGGGGGCTGGTGGGTTCGGTCCATTCACGACGAACGACGAACGACGAACGCCAATGGGGCAATGGCCCACACACAAAACACCACGAGCCAGGCGAGCGAAGACAACCCGACGGGCCTGGGCCACTCGGTCTGCATGCGAAAACTGTATCCAACTGCTTCGAGGTCACGCTCACTCCCGAAGCCCCGACCACCACAACGCACCCACAAAGCGACACACTTTTATTGTCCTGATCTTAGCTAGCTGGGTGCGGTGTGTAGGACGGTCGAACTTGAGCGCAGGCAGGACAAGATGGTCTCGGAATCTGGCGGGCAGGACGAGACCGGCGGGACTCGATGCCCGACTGCTTCGGGAATGCGCATGGCCGATGACTTCCGATCCTTATCTTATCTACTCCGCTTAAGTTGCCGGTGATACACAGACTAGATCACGTGCTCACGAGTAAGAGAGGCCTCGCCTTCAGATGTCGGCGACTTCAGGTATCTCCACCCAACCAGGATGGGCCGCAGAGTGAGGGCTGAAGAGGGGTTTGTGGAGGGAGGGATGGAGTGCTTGGTCGATTAGGACTGATAGGTGGTGTACTGTTGGTGAGGGTGTTCTATTAAGTTGGTTATGAAAACGTAAGCTGTGGGAGGTATGCGGTTTGGGGCTGCGCTATCTCGTCGTGTCTTGACGCATACCTATTCGTCGGGAGTGTAATGAAGTGCTTGGTGCTTGGATGAGGAAGTTGCCTTGCAATAGGAACAATACTATGTCTGATGCATTGCTGACTATCCCCTCATACACAAGTTGATCTGTATGTGTGATGTGATGGCCGCCACTCTCATCTTGTCATCACAGATCATCAATGATCACTCGCGGGTTACAACACCTCACAACGTTGGAGTTGGCGTTGAGATAAGCGTGCCTATCGAGTTCAAGCTCCACTCTAGTATGCCCATCGACAGACAAACAGAACTCTCCAAGACAGATTTTCTTGCCCCACAGTGAATAAACTTGCGATGTATGTACATACATGTAGTATCTGCTGGACAAGTAATTGTTGCGCTTGTGAATTAAAAACCGCAGCATGATGCAGGGGCAGTGTTGCGCGTCAAATCAAGGAATGGGATTGGTTCCTGGTTCTACGGAAGAGGCGCAGCCACGGATACTGCCGTCCCGGCTATATGCTGCCCAGTGAAATTCGGGGCGGTTCACGACCACTACTCAGCTGCTGAACCGAGCACAGAAATGGAGGATGATGCGCCAGCCCAACTACCGATATATCCGGGCCGTACTGTGTGAATGGAGAATAAGACCTGTCAGAACCCAATTCGGAGCACCCCAGCCAGCCAGAAGGAAATGTGTATCATTCACAATTCCGGTACTGTATATTGGGACCGGTCTATAAGGATACAGACCTTGCAAGTCGAGCTTGTCGCAATATACTAATGCTACCCACTTTCTTCGCACAACGGGTATATACGTTGCGTAGTCGGGAAAGTATATGGCAATGCATAAATCACCGCCTCGACAGCTCTCGCACTATACCTTTCCCCAACCAGAGTGCTTAATAACTAATGACCGAGTGAATATTAATATCGATAATGATTATTGCAGCTTGGGTGCGGTTGCGAGCTCTGTATTCAGCCGAAAGCCTAAACGCCTGCACTTCGCCTCGGTAGGCATACATATACACACGTCACACAAGGCGCAGTCGCTACATGTGCACTGCCATATTGGCTCCATGAACTCGAATAAATTTCCAGCTTTGGTCCCCAATAATTCCTTCCCTAACAAACATCTAAGACCCTGAGATCTCAGGCCTACCTACGCTTGTTCTAGCGACCAAACAATTTCCCCACTTACCCCTCACTCTGCTATCACACAAGTAAGATTCCTGAACCCCGATGCCATTTTCCTTCATTCAGACGATGGCTAACATAGTACTTAGCCAAAACACCTACTTGAATGTTCAATCAAGGGACGAGATCTTCTCGCCCACCTGGCTGCAGGGGATGGCGGCATCCTAGCTATACCAGCACCAAATCCGGGGACCCGCCCTCTCAACGCCCCCGAATTATACGGTTCCAAAGTTGCATCAATATATAAGCGACTGACCTAGCACTGTATTACCCCTGCTGGACTTGAGCCTATTGCACAAACACTAACAGCAGAGATAGATATGACTGTAGGATTCTGGCGAAGGCGAAAAGAGGGAAATGGGCGCATCTACTATGGAACAAGCATTACGCTCCCGTGGTAAATGGTTTCTTATGAACGGCTATGATTTTCGTCGTTGGTAATGCTTTTCGGTTCCTGAGACTCTGTTGTTTGTATCTTATTATTGCGCTTCGTCGATCCTATTAGAAATAAAATCAGTCTACGCAAACTCTTATCATACTCTCTAGTATGCATCACCAAGTTGTGCGGGTGTGGAAGAATGCCGATGCTTGACTGACTTTGTAAACGGTCGTGGGGTTGGTGGATTACTTATCATATTGCGCGGAGCTCACGTCAGGATTGTATGCACCGTGTTAGAAACCCAGCTTGCTATTAGATGAGATTTAAAAGTACTCTTGAATTCTGTGAACCGGATGCTGATGCACATGTGATTACTATACAATTCAAAACCTGCTCTGTAAACTTGCGCTACAAAGAAAAAAAATATGCTACCAAGAAACAAGTTACCATGAATTATAAAGAAATAAAATACCAAAGCACAATTCCCCTTCAGGGTCTTCGACAAGGAGTTGGGTAAAGAGTTAGGTGAAATGTTCCTTTCTAGACACAAGGAGATTGTATGATAGGAGAATAAACGCTACAAAGTCTCTTGGCCAAAAGGCTGGAAAGGTGGACTTGCCCCACTAAGTGAGTGCTGTATGAAGCAGGAACTAGAATCGACGTCCTTGCTGAGGAGCACTGTTCCATCGGGGCCAGTGACTGTAAGCCACAATGAAGCACCTCCTTGTGCGTTTGCCAATATCAACCGGAAAGGGTAATGTACACCAGCTGTAAGAACAGCTCTATACTTTTTTGTACTGGCCTCTTCTGAAAGTGGGTGGATGAGACTAGCATTCGCTCTGGTGTATTTGCCATTGTATGCTGAATCGCCGAGCCATAGACACACCATATCGTCAACATTAAGGGTTGAGAAGACATATTCCCCTGTCATTGGAGGTATGAAGTATCCACGATGATTGATTGCAATGTAGTCACATCGAATAGGTGATCTACCGTAGATAGAAATCGGAACTTCTTCAGGGTAGTGCCTAAAGCCAATGCAAGTTGTTACCCCACTTTGAATAAGAGGAGCAGTCTTAAAGAACTCGACGTTAAAATCCTCGAACTCGCCGCCTCTATGAACGAAGTCATGTTTTTGAATAGCATATTCAAGGCCTTCGAGTTGATTGTAGCTTGTGGGACTGGTAGTCGGCCCAATTGGAGGACGTGATTTACATTCACAGCCGACGGGAAGTACTATTGTAGTAGCTGCAGCCGCAATGGTCACCGTCGTGGCTACGGACGACCGATTTACTGTGATACTCGTAGGGATAGAAACCATAGCGACGTGATTGCAAACCTCAGAACTAAAATCGTCAAAGAGATTGATTAGTAATTTACTCTACAACTTCAGTTTAGGTGAGAGTACACACTTGCAATTATTATGCTGAATTGCAATTGTCGAAGTAACGTTCACATTCTGGTTCGCAGCTGCTCCATCGGAACATGAGGTACGAGGCAAAGAACCGCTTCCCCCGACACTTGACCAACTTGAAGCCATATCCTCGATGAACTATAGCTTTCAACGGTAGCTGATTGATGAAAAGAAAGGCGTAGTTAGGGTAGGTTCCGTAGAACTGTATGTGAGATAGTCGAGCTAAGTCCTCGTACGATAATAAATGTACGGTAATGTAGTGATTTACATAGACGAGAGATGGGAGAGGGTGGCATTATTATCCAGCCTTTTGCCAATTTTTCTGGAAATCATGCCCAATAAGACAACCTTTGACAGGATCCAATTGAAGGCAATGCTACACGTGAACGTTTACTGCCGCAGTATGTTGGCGTTGTTATCACTGATTACATCTTCTTTAATTCGTGCGAGTGGCTCGCTCGCTGACGTGTTAAATTCAGAGAGCGGAATTGCTGCGACGAATCAATTGCCATCGACTACGATGCATGGCACAGCGTTCCACCGAGGCAGCCAATTGTGACACTTCAAGAAAATGATTCCTCCGAGGCTAGTCAGTCATATCTGTAAGCCCCGCTTCTGACAGCTGGGTTGCAGATATCAAATGTTAAGTCCCGAATGAGAGGAAAGGGTCAAAAATCCATTGTAGGTTGGGCAACAGAGCCCGGCATGTATAAACGCGAGCGAATGAAAAGAACTGAGGGAATTTGAGGAAAAGTGGTTGAGGTTCGGGTAATGAATTAGGGCACACGGTTGATTCAGCCAGAACGAATGGAAACCCTTAAATTAGTCTCGGGGTTATCCACAGCGTTCCTCCGAGTTTGTACTTTGGCAGGTGGGGTTTGTTGATTTTGTGTCCGCACTCGTTCCCAAAAGTCGAAAAGCATTTCTGCTGCTAATACCTTCTAATAATCGGACGAAGGCTGTTGAAATAATTATAAAGAACGGTCAAAGTTAATGACCACATAGATCATTAAGGAGCAAGGAGTATCGTAAGGGAAGAGGGTAAAGATCTAGCTGTGGAAGAGAAGATCCCCACACGCGTAGGATGCCCTCCCAGACATATCGGCAGGTAACTAAAGGCTAAACCTTCCCGACGAAGAAGAAGAGAGAAGAGTGGCAATGTATTAGCTATCAGAATTCTTCGTTATTCCGAGTAACAGCCAATGTCTTTACATTATATTAAATCCTAAGTTAAGACACAAGATGGTATCCTACCTTACAGCGCTAAGCGTCAGCTTATCGTGCGTCTATATAGGCTATCGAGTGATTTACATTGCGTAGTCTGCGGCTAGAGAGTTAAAAAAAAGCCTAGGTCTTCCCCAGATAGAATTATCAGTTTCACCAAATTATGGTTGAAACCGGCTCAAATTGATAAAGGCCTTCTTGGGCAACCCCCCAGATTTTGTGAGGAGTTTCGTACTAAACGACAACACTGCAGTGCCAAAGCTTACCAAAGTTCCATAGATACTACACGGACGTACAATTGTCTGGAATGGACGAAAACATACGCTTGCTGATGGACGTGCTAGCCTTTCTTGATCCTAACAGCGCCCCAACCGTTCTATGCCCGGAAACTCCTAGGAACGGAAGTAAGCGCAGAACAACATCGCTTACCTGCCAAGTCTTTGCTGATACTTTCAAGATTGCACGGAGGTGTCCATGGTACCGTCACACCTACTGCATCCGACGCATAGATGCTCATATGTATACGAGTTTCTTTCGAGCGCAGCCAGTTTCAGGAAGCAGAAGCCATGCTCGACGACGGCTGTGAATCTGCGAAAAGGGATTGAAAATAAATGATAATCCCGGATTCGACGCGCACTACCTCAGGTGGTTATTGTCGGCTCTCTACAGCACCCGCGGCAGTCTTGAGTATAAGAGAAACACTCCTAGCCATGGACTTAACTGGTTCCAGCGGACCAAAGCAGAGCGGTAGAACGTTATCAATAAACGCGCCCGATACACTGGTGGTCTGTGACTCGTGAACGCCGATTGCAATATCGCAGCGGCGCTGATGGCGGAAACAAGCCCTTCAAAGCGTTACCGCTGTTCGGGTATGTTCTAGGCTTAGAGGAGCGAAGGACAACCGGGGGTCGGACTGTGCGAATATGTGCAACTATTATAGATTATTGGGACGGTATGATGACGCGATGGAAGCATCTCAGAGATCTATAGAGCTGTCCAAGGCAATCCACGGTGAAGACAGCCCAAAAATGGCAGGATGCGTTCCCTTCTTCCAACAGCTGGGTGCCGAGGATAACGTCCCTTCCAGAGACCACTTCAATCTCGGAAATATACTCCTAGCCCAGGAAACACGACGAAGCCTTTGACACTTTCTCGCGCGGCCTCCAAACCGGGAAGCCCAAAATGCCCCGCACTAGCCTAGCGAACTCGGAGTACTAGTGCGAAGCAGGGATATCTCGGCCTCGCTATGTAACGGGACAGCCGGGTGCATGCATGCGTTGTCTGCCGTGTAAGAGCAGGCTGGAGCATTTGACGGGCTACCGATATTAGGTGGAGAGAGAACGTCAATTAAGTTCCATTCCTGGTTTAATAGAACGCTGTTTGACGGAAGCGAGGATGCCTACGACGAGTTGGTGTTACGCGGACATCGGTAGGGAGCGAAGCAGGATATTTCTTATCAATTTCAACATTATTTCTCACTCGGTTTCTGTATCGCTAGCGATAAAAAGTCTAGATACAAGGCACAATATCGAGTGATGGATTCGTGATGAGCTCCGCGATTCACTGGAGGTCATGAACGTTGCAAAATACTTCCCCATGGCTTTTTATCCTCACAGTATTCGTTGGTTTCTAGCAAAATAGTAAAGTTAGAGAAGCCTTCTACAGAATTCAAACTATCGATAATTAGTATCCGTCTGGAATCACTTATGGACTGTCGCATCACTTTGGTTTTGTTCCATCTGCAAGAAATCTCAATTTTTGGTGTAACGGGAAATTCGATAACAATCATCGTGCTACGGTATAGGACTTGGGCAGAGTGCAATTCGATATCGATCGTGGCGTCTGTAGCGAGTACGCCTGAAAACTTTGCGCTGACGGATTTCGGCACTTACGCGTTTGCTTTTACTTGTACTTCATGCATACCCCGCCCTTCCCGATTCATGGGTGTGAATCCTCCGAGGTGGGGGATTATTGATTTGATTGAGCGGAGTTCTCCATGGTTGACGTCCTGCATGTCTAGATCTATATTTTTCTGTAGAAGTGCAAGCTGTGGAAGATGCTTCACACACTTGAAAATTAAAATATATGTAGAGTATATATACAGCTTATAATTACCTTACTTGCTATGCCCCCGGATTCGGGGGCGGCACTCCAAATCCCGACACAGCGCTCCACTTCTGCGTCGACCCTCTCAACACCGTCTGCTCCACCTTGTCTCCCCGGCTCAAATACAATGCCAAATCATCCTTCTCACCATATCCCGCAACCACAGCAAGTTTCGATTCCGTGTCCAGCTCCACGCCCTTTACAACACTGGGTCCTGCCCAGCCAGTACCGTTCCAATAAACCTCCATTAAGCCCTTTCCATCATTGTCGGTGGAATGATAAAACGTCCGAATACCGCCGCTAGGGTCAATTGTTGCTGCTGCTATTGCGGTCCCGTTCTTGGCCGTCATTTTCGGAGATTTCAACCGGCCTTACAAATGTCAACAACGTCGAGAGTGTAGGAGGATGGGGACAAACACGCAGCCCATTTGATATTGTCAACACTGCTTCCGCATTGGTCGCCAATCGTCAAGTCTTTGCCTTGGTAGAAAACCCTTGCCTCGGTGGCAGTGCCACCGTTCCGTTCTGTCTGGTATGCGATCACCGCTAGCGCGGTGCCTTCCAACGCATCCACCGGCAGCACAGTGTCAAGAACCCATAGATTGTTCAACATATGGTAGCTTACGATCGACGAGTTGGGGAGTTGGAAGAACACGGCGGCCGTGACTCCGTCGGGATACATCAATGCAGCAAGTTGTGTTTTTGGGTGTACTTGGATCCCCATAGTCGACAGTGAGCTGGTGCTACGAAGCTCTTCGAGCGCAAGGATTCCTTCGCGTGACTGGATGGTGTCGTTGGCAGCAACGTAGAAGATGGCAACCTATTCGCGTTAGATGGGTTGGGAAATAAGTGTGGAGGATCTACCTGGTTTTCACCCAACCCTACACCTGCTATTGGCGTGTCATTCTTCGGATTTGTCTGCACCACAAGTGCGTAGTCGGTGCTCAAGGAAGCAGTTTCCCCATCATCCCCGATAATATACTCCGCAACTCTGATGTTACCGTTAGGTTCCTGATACGCTAGCTTTCTGTTGGGCTCTGCAATCACGGCGATTGCCGAGTTGTTGTGCAGCGACGACACCTTGATAGTCGGGAGATTGTCTGGGGCAGTTGGCAGCCGCGACTGTGACGAATTGCTACGGTCATTTTCAGTCAATAACGATACATATGAAGTAAGTAGGCCAATATACCTAGACTTGTGTTTCCGGCTCCTGTAAAGTACGGGAATACCAATCACGAGAGCAATAATAATGGCCGAAATACAGAGGCCCCACGTCCATCTTCCCTTCCGACTATTACAACCACAACTCCGCCCTGAGCTCTTCTCTCCCGAGACCGTCGAATTTGGGCGAGTTATGAACACAGGCGTGTATGGCTGCTGAAGTTCGAACTCGGAGGGTACTTGGTACGAGCGTTCTAGATCGTGCGCCTTCTCAGGCCGCATCGGACTCACGGGACTCTGTTGATCGATATTCGACATTCTGCTGCTGACACAATGTGTGGACAAAAGAATCGTGACAGAAACCCGCAGGCAGGGCGATCCTTAAGTACAAGCTGTAGGAATACAGGCATCTCTCCCCGCACGATGCGGTTCAACCATAACTATCTCATCGTGCTTCTTCCTTGTGATTGTGTGTAGCGTCAAAAAAGCGGTTTCCAACCAGAGGCCGAGTTGTTGGTGTCCCCCACAAGAAACCTGTCCAATTGCGCCACAATATGCAATGAGCTATATGAGACTCGCTTCGGTTTGTTTTTTCTTCGCTACACATACCGGATCGCGGAAGGTACCGTCTTCTGTTGGATTCCACCATTGTCGGCCGTGTCCCCAACTCAACCTTGGGATCGATATCACTACTACTACAGTAGGTAGATGGGTTCATGGGTCACATTAGAGTGGATTCCCCGAAGGGAACCCACTGCCCAGCCTCGTGTCGGGTGGTGACTACCTGGTCGGAATTGCAGGGCGCTTCCGATCCCGCGGAGCTCTGATGAATTCAGACGAACTTGTTCATGACTGTTCACACCGTTGTATACGGGGGGATGATTGTTGTGAAGTAACCTTGGGAATAGAGGAGCAATCCTTATCGCGTTGCAGCGTTGCTCCCCCGCATCAACCAATATTAGGCAAGAATGCCTCTCAAATGCGCCCACAGATAATAATTGTCGACATATGACGGGGCTGATAGGTTGAATCACACAAACTTAATTCCTTGGAGTTTTACATCCAGGGTATGATACAAATTCGAAAACTGAGCCTGTTTGGACAGAACGGTCTTCAAAACTGCCGTTCATGGGGTTCGTTGAGGCGAGAAGGTACAGCAAATCATCTGTTCGTACAGGGCTATGTTGACAAGGCCACGAGATATGGGCTCCTGATTATGATAGCCATCAATTGGATACTACAATCTGTGTAACTACCCAAACCAGTCCGAGTATGAATGTGTGCATATGTACCCCAATTGACAAGGGTAGGGCGTTGAATGGGGGAAGGAGATGAGAACGCTGATAGGGGCGGGCGGTCCGACAAGATTTCGAAGGCTTTTTCTCAAAACAGTCGATGTTGGTCGTGGAAGCAGAATGATTGTGATCAGTACTGTTGTGAAGTTGTGATTCGGAGATAGCTTTTGGGACGCCACTAACCAACTGAATGTTCGAAGAATGGACGCCGCCAAGCGGGGGTTCTCATGATCATGATCAGTTGCAAGAAACCCGCAAGCGCCCACTTTCCGGCGACAGCGACTTCTTCGGCCGGAGAACTCTTCAAAGCCATAGCCATAGTTTAGCAGCCGAACGCACACTATTACTTAATCTTGAGAGTTAGGAGTCTGCCCCCTTTCCCTTCGGCAGTGTAGATCGATATCCTACAAAATCTAGACTCAGGCGAGTATATAGGCAGAATAAGAACTCAAGCCTACTTAGGTAGCTTCCGCTGCATCTTGCTGTCTCGGTCCAAAAGATCCCGATTTGGCGATCACCGTTGGATCGTCCTAAACCCCGCTAAACCCCGCCCATACTCTTCCCGCTCTACAGCCGTGAGTTGTGGATAGACTGAGGCGGCACCCCAACCCCAAAAGACCGCAACCGCCCGCTCGATATTGCGATAGTGAGTTGTACATGTGTTAGATACGGGCGACAATCGAACGCTCACTAGTACTATCTCTAGTCACTACACGCCGGATATATGGCCTAATAGGCGGCGGAAGCGAGGGTTTGGATGCCCGTCAGCGGATGGCTCGTATAGATGCGAAATCAACGCCTCCATTGTGAGGCAAGTTGTCCGATTTCTGTAACTACAGCTGGTTAAGTGGTTCCCATTATCACATTGTCAGTATTTATGGTAGTTGAATTGCCTGCTCTCAAAGACTTAGAGACCACTCAATCATTGAATCCTTGTATAAGTGAACATGAAACCCAACGTACTATATATCCTTCAAACCTAGGTAAGATAGGGCTACAGGAGAATTACTGACGAGGTCTATTGAACCTGCATGGACACTGCATCGATAACTCGAGTTTTAGGATAAACTATGGTGGGATTCCTCCAAAGACTTTTGGGGGGTTAAGGACCTTCACTCATTCTATTAACAAACTTTGTTTCAGTCAGGAGGTTCATTAGTTCATTCAACCATATCATATCCAGACCGTATGCTTGTTGATAGTTTTGGACAAGAGAAATTACGTAGGAAGTAAAGACATTGGACTAGACTCTATGTTAGAGCAGGATGCTTGGGCTAAGGGTTGAGGCCAAGTCTACACCCTTAGACTTCATTCTTATCTTACGATCCGTCTGGCTATCGGGCTAGGGTATTTGTTGCAGGCAACGTCTCATCGGCCGCGGATTCCGGGTTCCGACCAGCAAAAACACCATGAAGGCCTGTGGAGGCAACTGCGGGCAGCCCTGTAATACTTCGGCATGGCTCCTACAAGCTGCAAACAATGGAGCTGACCGATAATGCTTTCCATGGAACGCCGCACACGCGCGGCGGGAGTTAGCGCGGAAACTTAATATCACTGAGCCGCGGCGCCGAGTATGTATCACATTGAGCTCGGCAAAAGAGACAGGTGGGGGCGAGGTAAAGTATCCAGTCGCTTGTACTATACATTGTCCTGCATGAACGATGGTATGTATTCAGCCGTACCTGCAGCATGTACCACCATCTGAACCACGCATCTCAACTTCACGCTACAACTTACTCTGCCTCTACAACCAGCACAACATCACTACCATCACATCTAACTCTGCCACAACCATCACCGCGTTTCCCTCCCTATTCAAAACACAACTGCAACACCACTGTAAACTCCCGACAAGCTCATCCTAACAACAAGTACATAACGCTATACTCAGGGTGGACTCGATGATTTATCTGCAGACGCCGTAGTTTGCTTTTCCCACCAGCAAATTGTACCGTCTCCTTTCTCGCGTGGCTTGCAAACTCGATCACTAGCACCAGCGAGTGTTATATGTAGATGCATATTGACTTTTTCTCTGCATAACCGCCCGCCAGCGCTGTGGTGACAAACCCAAGAAATTAACGTTGTATATCTAAGCCTCAACATCACAACAAGGTCGTTCGGCGGCAGCTGTCATAACAACAACAAACAAGCTGTATGTTACAGCCAGGCCAAGAAGAAACTTCGGAATGTAATAAGGCACATCTCATGCAGGGTAAGGAAGTTACACAGGCACATGGTTCGAGACCTGGTCCGTAGGTTGACAATTCCACGGTGGTGGTATTCCCGACAATCACAATAACGAATCAAGTCGAGAGAATCAATCCATGGTCCGATATGTAAGTATCCAAACCGTAATCCCGCCGATCCAGAGTTTCCATTAAGGGGCATGGTTGATGAGATAAAAGTTACCAGGATATTCGAGTGATACTTCATGTGAATCCACATAGTCTCACTCACCCTGCTGTACAAAGATGAAGTTAGGACATCATCCTCACCCGTCATTTCCGCTCATAGTCGTAAGTAATACTTTACGCTGGTCTGCACAGATGAGATTGTTTGGTCATCTTTTCATCTGTGATAAATGAAGTATACATATGTACTCATGCGATGGTCTGGTGCCCACCTCCGTTGCCATCAGTATGTTCCATATCCATCCTCCCCTTGGTCCTCCTCTCGCTCTATCTCTCCCTCTTTGTTTCTCCCCTCTTCGTACCCGCCCCTTTAACCTCCTTTTTGCTGCACTGTGCCCTGCCCTTGCAGCGGTAAAGTAGAGTCATACAAATCTGAGCCACAGTTTAGGTTGCTAGAAGACTACTTCTTTATAATGTTATTAAGGCTGTTTACGGTGGTATTTTGATGGTCTTTCCGCTAATATTGTATGAAAGGTCTATAAAAGGTCTACAGCTAGTCTAAGGTGGTTGAGAATGTCTATCCCCAAATTGTACTCGACCACTCAAATTGCATATTATACTTTCGTACCTCCTTCTCCTCTCCCTCCACTTCCCTCCTCCTCTGTTCGCTATCACTTGTGACTCATGTCTCCAGCTCTCTCCAAACCCGTCCTCTGCCTCACGTTCAACGAAACCGCCGACGGTACCATGCCAGCAGCCAAAACCCCCCGCGGATTGACTTACAACCCCTTTCTTGTGACAAAACCTGAATTATTTTGTCCAGGGTCTAATTAGCGAGTAACCAAACCATATTATCCAGGGGATAGACTACGATATGGTTCGACATACGTCTTGTTCCGAACTTTGTAGAATATCAAGATACCTCTAAACAAAATCTAATCCTAATTCCATCTAGAGTATACATATAATTATTATCTACCTATAAGTAAACGCCTCATCACCTTAAAACACACCTCCCCTCATCTCCCTCATTATCTCCCTTACACAACAACCCCAGATGGCTCCACCTCCTATCCGTCGCAAACGACACCATCCTATCCCCCAGTCTCGCCCTGGCTAACTTTATTGTCAGCCTTCAGTTTCACCACACTCTTACTATCCAGGAACGCGACCTTCCCCAGAACCACCGTTCCTGCACGAAACCCCACTGAATGCAGGCCACAACTTCAGCTCCAATGCCGTCATCGTTATAGCCTCCGGAAACTGTCCCTTCTGCCCCCATTCCAGTATCCGCGCAATAACCATCATCGCCCAAAACCACCTCATCTCACTCATTCAATCTCAAACCTCTACATCTTTTCGTAGTACTCCACCCACTTGCCGATATCCTTCGCCGCAAACCCGGGGATATAGAAGGCGATTCGGAGTGTAAATATCTGCTTGATGACCCCATGAGGTATCAGAAAACCCGCCGTAGACTGCCAAGGTGTGTCGCGAATGTATATAGTTACCCATATCAACGCTTCCTTCTCCGGCGCTAATAAATCCCACCTTTTAGCCCCTTATTCTTTAGCTCCCTTCTCTGAAAACACACAAAGTAGCATACCTCAGCTCGCACAAATCCCCCTTCTGCAACCTTTTATACCGCAAGAAATCATCTCCATTAGCGCCAACATCCGCCACCCCCATACCATCGTCAAGATCATCCTCCAACATCTGAATGCGAATTCGAGCCAAGATTACTCGCAAGCGCAATATCGGGGGTAGTATCGAGCTCCTTCTCTCGCAAAAACTCCTTCCCCTTCTCCATCGGGGCGCGCAAACTCTGTAGCACCAATTCCATCAACCAGTTTCGACGGAGGAATTACTATCTCCGGAGTCTTTGATTCCCGTTCCTAGAATGGCTGGCCCCGTACCCCTGCTTCCCGTGGACTACCAGCCCCCTCTGGTCCTTGGTTTTCACTTTTCTCCGCGAAAGATTGTGTGTATCTTCGTGAAGCATCTCGATTGAGTTGTGGGGACGAATTGGTAGGTAACTGAGGTTTAGTTTCGGTAAAGGAGGCGTAGACTGGTAAGATTCCGCGTTGGAAGGTCGCGAGGCAAAGGCATAGCGGTGGAGAAGATATGAAAAAGTGTTGTGCAACGCAAAAAAGCTTAATGGTTCAGGCGGAGACTCAGAGCCTCATCATGGGAGAGCGGAACTTTCCGGACCCCAGATTTTGGGCCAAATGGACCCCTCATAATTAGGACGAGTTAGTACTACAAAAACAATCTGTAAGGCTGCAAAAGACTACACCGCGCGGGAATCGAACCCACGGCATTACCTGATCCTGATCTTCGGAAGATGGGAAGGTAATATGTTACCCCTACACCAGCGGTGTTTGTTGAGTGGCGAAACCTTTTTGGCAATATGAAACACAAATCGAGTGAGACTCGATGCCACAAGTACATTCACAAAAGTAACACCGCTATAACACCGCATGCAGACTCAAACAAAGGGTATCGCTACTCCACCTCCACCTCCACCTCCACCTCCCCATAAACCACCCCCGCGTCTCTCAGCGCATCAACTACCCTCTCCATCCCCATCAAAACCTTCTCCTCCTCCAATCTGCCCCCCACAATCTGCACCGCAATTGGCAGCCCCTCCATTCGCCCCGCATCATACAGCCTCCATGCCTTTTTCGCGACTTTACTCCCCAGCCTCATCTCCCCCGCGGCATCAACACGCGCGTCAACTTTCCCCACCGGTACCACGCCCGCCGCATAATCGAGGAGATTCCACAAAAATGTGTACCCGCACGCTCCGATGGTATCCCTTCCGCCTCCCTCTGGCAACCCGGGGAGCGGGTGCACAGGCGTCAACACGAAGTCTACTTCCTGCGCCTTTAAATACGCGAACCATTCCGCACGGGTCGCCTCCCGCTCGGCGACGAGTTTCCACTGGTCGGTAACGGAGCGGGAGCGCAGGTCGTCAATGAGACCCGCAGTGATGGGGTCCCCACGCATGCGGAGGAAGAAGGCGTAGATGCGTTTTACGAAACGAGGGAGGGAGAATATGCGGGAGAGGATTGCTACACCGGCGTCATTGCTTTCGAAGAACGATAAGAAGTGCGAGGTGTAGGTTTCGCCGGCGTCGGAGTTTAGGAGGCGAGAGGCGAGCCGGAGCGCAGTGTAGCAGGAGGGGGTGGAGGTTAGTTCCACCACGTCGTCGCCGCGGGAGCGGAGTGCAGAGATGGTGGTGTCTAATGCGCGTTGCACGGCAGGGGTGGGTGGGACGATGTCGTCGTCGCGGAGTACGCCCCAGCGCGGCTTAGAGGGCCGTAAGAGGGTGCGCCAGGGGATGGGGTGCACGGTGAAGTCGTATTCCCACGGGTTCATGTTGATTATAGTTTCTAGGAAGTATCGGAGGTCCGGGAGCGTCTTCGCCATAGGACTGTAGACCGGCGGCACGCCTTCCTGACCAACCATAGAGGTTGCGTTGCCAGCCTTTGGAAACCGCCCAGTCGAGCAACGGAGTGCGTAGATGCCGCTCCACGCCGCGGGGATCCTAACGCTTCCCGCAACGTCGGTTCCAATGCCGATACGGCTGCCGCCTAGCGCCAACAGCGCCCCTTCTCCACCGGTAGAGCCGCCGGGGGAGTATGCGGGGACATGCGGGTTCTTGGTGCGGCCAAAGACGTCGTTGGTGGATTCGAGTGCGAGGAGGGTAACGGGTACGTTGGTTTTAACAAATGGGACTGCCCCAGCGTCGCGGAGGAGACGGATCATAGGCGCATCTTGTGTGGCGGGGTGGAAGGTATGCTTGGAGTAGCCGATGCATGAGTCGTAGCCGGCAATGTTGACGGTGTCCTTGACACTGACGGGGATGCCGGCGAGGGGACCCTGCAGGTTCACCTTCGGTTCTGCAAGGGATAGCGAGGATTCGGCATCCGTAATCACAATCTCCGTAAGGCAGTTTGTCTTCCCGTGCGCCCACAGCGCGCGCTTCCCGTATGCGTGCAGGACATCAAGAGGTTTCTGCTGGCCGCTTCGAACACGCTCGGCGGTGGTAGAGACGGGGGTGTTGAGGATAGCGGCATCGATCGGGGTGAGAGCGGCGTGGTAGATTGCAGGGAGGGAGGCGATTACGTTGGCTCGCTGGGATTGCTTCTCTATACTGGGAGGTGAGATTAGCGGGGTAGCTGTGGAGGTTGGGATTGTTGTACCAGGCACGACGGTGCTGGAGGTAGGAGAGCAGCGGCATTGTGAATGGTTGGTGCTTGGTTGGGATAAGCAAGGGAGAGCTCAAACCTTCGACTAAGCCATGTAACTATATCTATGTAAAGAGCAGCTTCGTTATTCAGCGAGTACACCGAAGATCGCCCGCTCATTCGCGCATATTTCATTGGTTCTATCGCGACCTCTGCCGGAGCCGCACAATCAACGCCGTTACCAGCTACCAAGCCCATGCCATCATCGCCGTCCACCAAGACTGCATCGCTCCGCAAAGCCAAAACTATAAGACGCTGCAAATGGCTACTCCAAGCTCCAGGATATCCCCGCCGTCACCACGCACGGCGAACCGAAAACCCAGCATCTGGTGGCACCCAGCTGCCAGGAGGTCGGTTGGCTTCAATCCGCACGAGACTCTTAGATGCGTGTGTTGGCCTAGTTCCGTAGCCGTTCGCCTTGCAGGTGCTCCTCTAGACCAGCACTCGATCTAGATTCATGTGCCCCGCGATCTCTCTTCCCGCCGCTGTCCACGCCATGGTCTCGCTTCACTTTCGCTTAACGATCCACCTCTTGCTGTAGGGATGAGACGGATTCATGCTGGGGCTGTTTGAGGCAGTAGGCTTTCGCCGAACACCTGAAGAAAGGCTTAAAAATGAAGGTCTAAGTTCAGTTGGAGTTTGAATGCAATTCCTGTCCGTATATCCGTGCAATATAACATTCAAAGAGGCGAGATAATTTGACCAAACCAAACTGCAATGCTGTCAAAGCGGCATATCCACCTTTACAGCCGCCTATAAGGTAGTGTAATGGATGGCTGCAATACAAACACAAAGTTGGATGGTTAACATTGCAGCAATGAACTCTCAGGGCGCAGAGTCGGTAGCATAGTGAGCTCGAGTGGCTTCGTCGAACTTTGACTTCTACCCCAAGAGTTCCTCTGAAGAGTTCCAATGGAAATGCCCATGAATCGGTAGGATATTCCTGTTTCACTAATAAAGAACTGGCTGCTTGTCCACAGATAGCCATAGTCTATTATAACACTACAACTTTAATTTTGAATATAGGCAGCTGAACCTATCTCTTTCTCTCTTGCTACTCACCACCATTCACCCGTAACTTGGAGGAACCCTGAAACGTCCCGGACATACGTGCACACCGAGTGACATCCAATGTCCCCAATTCGCTCGCTCGCTCGCAGGCTGGTAGGTAACCATCCCATATACAATCATCAAAATGGGTATATACATCCATTCCCCCCATTCTCCCCTTCCCACCTGCCCGCCCCCCAAATCCGTGTATGCTCCTACCAAGTCCATTCAATCAGGAAAGAAAAGAAAGCG
>Ga0307514_10000722_pt1 | contig 57107 bp, 52 predicted proteins | sample 16_EM_MG_FD_203088 | JGI IMG/M metagenome (GOLD analysis project Ga0307514, IMG submission 203088) | Populus trichocarpa ectomycorrhiza microbial communities from riparian zone in the Pacific Northwest, United States - 16_EM | ecosystem: Host-associated > Plants > Roots > Unclassified | place... | reverse complement strand
AGCTGACGTTGCCGCGCTGAGTGGGCAGGCAGTGCTCGATCCTGGCGAATTGCTCTGGCGTGATCTCCATGCCTGCAGTTTGCCGGCGCAGCGATCACGGTTCAATAGTGTTAACACGCCCTAGAGCAGGCGCATGCACCGAAGATGCGACAAGGTGACGACGATGGCCAAGCTGACTGTCCGTAATATTTCCGATGAGCTGCATCGAGCCCTGCGAACCCGCGCAGCGCAGCACGGACACAGCATGGAAGCCGAAGTGCGCGAGATTCTGGCGTCTGCGGTCAGCTCTGAGGGCCGGGTCAAGCTCGGTTCGCTGCTCGCCGACATCGGCCGACGGGCGAGGCTGACCGACGAAGAGTTCGCTGTCTTCGATCAAGTGCGCAACAAGGCGCCAGCCAACCCGCCAAGCTTCGAATGATCCTGCCGGACACCAACGTGGCGTTGGCGCCCATGCGCACCGACTCAGCATCCGGGGGCAGGTTCATCGGCAGGAAGCGGCCTGCGGTGCCCGTCGCCGCTGCGTCCCCTCGAAAGGGGTCAACCCCGGGGTCTCATCCCACGATGTCGTGATGGAATTGGCCGAGCGACGTGACCGGGGTGCTGGTGGCCTCCGCAGCCTGCCGCGTTGCACCCACACTCCGGCACCCGTGCCATGACCAGCCCCCGCCCCTTCACCCCCCGCAGCGTGCGCGACGGCATGGCCGCGCTGTATGGCGCCGCTGGCGCCGAAGCGGCGTGCCTGCGCGGTGCGCAGCTCAATGCGGTGGTGCGGCTCACGCCGTTCACGATGGTGGCCAACGTGGGCAGTGCCTCGGTGGTGCTGTGGGTCTTCCGCGGCGCCATCCCGCCTGGCATGTGGCTGTGGTGGCTGGTCATCCTGGCGATGTCGGGGCTGGCCGCCTTCCGGTGGTGGCGCATGCGGGGCCAGGTGCTGGAACGGGCGTCGCGGCGGGCGCTGCACCATGCCACCCTGCAGGCCGCCTTGCTGTCGGGCGCCTGGGCGTTCATGCTGATCTGGTTCCCGTCTGCCAGCACGCCGCAGCAGCTGGCGCTGGCCACGCTGGTGACCGGCATGCTGGGCGCCGGCACCTTCGTGCTGGCCAGCCTGCCCTGGGCCTGCATGGCCTACGCCGCGATCTACATGTTCGCCTCGACCTCGGCCCTCTGGCTGGCGGGTGATCCGCTATATGCCGGCGTGGCGGTGCTGCTGATGCTGTACACGCCGACCGTGGTGCTGGGCGCGCTGTTCAGCTGGCACAAGGGCACGGCGCAGTTCCATGCCGAGGCCCAGGCGGTGCAGCGCGAGCGGCTGCTGGCGGTGTTGCTGCAGGACTTCGAGCAGCATGCGGGCGAGGCCTTGTGGGAGTTCGGGCGCGATGGCTGCATCAGCCATCCGTCGTCGCGCCTGGCAGAACTGCTGGAGACGGCCGAGACCGAGTTCCGTGCGCAGCCGCTGGTCAGCCTGATCGCCCGGCGCAGCCCGGCAGCCGCAGTGGCGCTCCAGCGGGCCCTCGACGCCGGCCGCCCGTTTCGCGACCTGCAGCTCACGCTCGACTGTCCCAGCGGGCCGCGCCACCTCAAGCTCAACGGCAAGTGCCTGCTGGACGAAGAAGGCCGGCTGCAGGGCTGGCGCGGTGTGATGGCCGACGCCACCGACTCGGTGGAGGGCGAGCGCCGCCTGCGCGAGCTGGCCAGCACCGACTCGCTGACCGGCCTGGCCAACCGGCTCACGCTGCGCCAGGCCCTGTCCGAGCAGCTGCGCGAGGGCCGCCGCGGCGCCTTGCTGAGCATTGACCTGGACCGCTTCAAGGCCGTCAACGACAGCCTGGGCCACAGCGCGGGTGACGAATTGCTGAAGCTGGTGGCCGAGCGGCTGCGCGCCTGCCTGCGCCCCGGCGACCTGATCGCCCGGCTGGGCGGCGACGAATTCGCGGTGCTGATGGGCCACGCCGAACCGGGCCCGGATGCGGGCGCCCTGGCCGAGCGGCTGATCAAGGCGCTGGCCAGGCCCTTCGAGCTGCAGGAGCGGCATCAGCAGGTGGGCGCCAGCGTGGGCGTGGCGCTGCTGGACGGCTCGGTGGCCGGCGTGGACGAACTGCTGGTGCAGGCCGACACGGCGCTCTACGACGCCAAGGCCGCCGGCCGCGGCCGCCACACCGTCTACTCCGACGCGCTGGGCGAGCGCAGCCGGCGCCGGCTGGACATCGAACACGGGCTGCGCCATGCCATTGCCCAGGGCGAGCTGGCGCTGCACTGGCAGCCCAAGGTGCACATCCGCGACTGGCAGATCGTCGGCGCCGAAGCGCTGATGCGCTGGCAGCATCCGACGCTGGGGCCGATCTCGCCGCTGGAGTTCATTCCGGTGGCCGAGCAATGTGGGCTGATCGGCGCGCTGGGCCAGTGGGGCCTGCGCGAAGCCTGCCGGGCCGCGGCCGGGCCGCTGGCGGGGCTGCGGGTGTCAGTCAATGTCTCGGCGCTGCAGCTCAAGGAAGAGCGCTTCGTGGACTGTGTGCGCGAGGCGCTGGCGAGCTGCGCGCTGCCGGCGGCGATGCTGGAGCTGGAGATCACCGAATCGGTGTTCATCGACAACGCGCAGGGCGCGCTGAGCCAGCTGCACGCGCTGCATGCGCTGGGCGTGCAGATCGCGCTGGACGACTTCGGCACCGGCTACTCCTCGCTGGCCTATCTGCGCCGCTTCCCGTTCGACACGCTGAAGATTGATCGCGCCTTTGTCAACGAGGTGCTGCTGCGCGAGGACGCCCGCATCATCGTGCGCACCATCGCCCAGATGGCCACCGCGCTGGGCATGAGCACCGTCTGCGAAGGCGTCGAATCGGCCCAGCAACTGGCTGCGGTGAGCCAGGCCGGCTGCGAGCAGATCCAGGGCTACCTGGTCTCCAAGCCCCGCACGCTGGCCGAGTTCGTGCAGCTGCGCCAGGACTGGCACCGCCTGCCGCCAATCACCGCACAGCTGCACTGAACCGCCGGGTTCGGGCAAACGCAGCGCGCGGGCCGGTGGCCCTGCCTACACTGCTGGCCACCGCCTGCTCGAAGGCGATGACCCCACAGGAGCCTGAATGAACCCGCGTGCCGTGATCGCCTTCCTTGTTGCCGCGGCGGCCTGTGCCTCCGCAGCCCATGCGGCAGAGCTGAAGATCCTGTCGGCCGGCGCCTTCAAGCCTGTGCTGCTGGCGCTGAAGCCCGGCTTCGAACAGCAGACCGGCCACACGCTGAAGATCGAGAACGACACCGCGGGCGCGCTGCAGAAGCGGGTGTTGGCGGGCGAGGCGTTTGACCTGCTGTTCTCCAGCCCGGCATCGATGCAGCCGCTGCAGGCAGCCGGCAAACTCGCCAGCGAACAGCCCACGCCGGTCGCGCGCGTGGCCATTGGCGTGGCGGTGCCACGCGGCGCGCCGCTGCCGGACATCGGCACGGTCGAGGCTTTCCGCCAGCTGCTGCTGTCGGCCCGCCACGTGGCCTACATCGACCCGGCTTCGGGCGGCTCCAGCGGCATCTACCTGGATCAGCTGTTCCAGCGGCTGGCCGTGGCACCGCAGGTGCGGGCCAAGGCGGTGCTGGTCAATGGCGGGCTGGTGGCGGCCAAGCTGGTGGACGGCTCGGCCGATGTGGCGATCCACCAGATCAGCGAGATCCTGGCGGTGCCCGAAGCAGTGCTGGTCGGCCCGCTGCCGGCCGAGATCCAGAACTACACGGTGTATGCCGCGGCACTGCCGCCGGCCGCTGCGGCCAGCGCTGCGCACAGCGAGGCCGTCAGGGCCTTGCTCGCGGCGCTGCAGTCGCCCGGCACGGATGCGATCCTCGCGGCCAAAGGCATGGAGCGCGCGCCTTGAGGACCGACAGCCGCCTGTCGCGCATGCTGCACGTGCTGCTGCACATGGCGCGGGACGACCAGCCGATGACCTCGGAGCGCATCGCGCAGATGCTGGGCACCAACGCGGCTGTCGTGCGGCGCACACTGGCCGGCCTGCGCCAGGCCGGTTTCGTCCGCTCGGAGAAGGGCCACCAGGGCGGCTGGATGCTGGCGGCGAACCTGAAGGACATCACGCTGCTGGACGTGCACAACGCGGTGGGTGGCCCCAGGCTGTTCGCCATCGGCGCGGACCACGCCAACCCCAGTTGCGCGGTGGAGCGGGTGGTCAATGGCGCGGTGGCCGGCGCGCTGCAGCAGGCGGAGGCGCTGCTCGTCGAGCGCCTGGGCGCGGTGACGCTGGCCGACCTGGCCGGCGAGTTCGACACGCTGTGCCGCGGCCAACCCGCGCCGCACGGCGAGCACGCGGCCAAGGCCACGCCCGCAGCGCCGGCCCGCGCCCGCCGCAAGGCCTGAGACGGTGTGAGCGGCCGGGCCGCCGCCCCGGTCTTCTTTCCGCCAAGCCCTCACGCATCACTTGCTGCGCATCATCAAGTAACATTAAAAGTATCGTGATTTGGCCTCATGGCCCGGAAGGCGCACATGGACTGCGACGTGATCATCATTGGCGGCAGCTATGCCGGCCTGTCTGCCGGGCTGCCACTGGCCCGCGCGCGGCGCTCGGTGCTGGTGGTCGACGCCGGCGAGCGTCGCAACCGCTTTGCACCGCACGCGCACGGCTTCCTGACGCAGGACGGCGTGCCGCCGGCGGACATCGCCGCCGAAGGCCGCGCGCAGCTGATGGACTACACCACGGTGGACTGGCTCAACACCGAGGTGAGCGCGGTGCGCACCCTGCCCGAAGGCTTCGAGGTGGCGCTGCGCCACGGCGCCCCGCGCCGCGCGCGCCGGCTGATCCTCGCGGCGGGCGTGCGCGACGAACTGCCAGCTTTGCCCGGTCTCGCCGAGCGCTGGGGCCTGCAGGTCTTCCACTGCCCGTATTGCCACGGCTACGAGCTGCACGAGGGGGCGGTGGGCGTGCTGGCCGTCTCCGAGCTGTCGCTGCACCAGGCGCTGATGCTGCCGGATTGGGGCGCCACCTGCCTGTTCCTGAACGACAGCTTCGAGCCCACGGCCGAGCAGCTGGCACAGCTGCAGGCGCGCCGCGTGGACCTGGTGCGCGGGCCGGTGGCCCGCCTGGCCGGCGAGCGGCTGACGGTGGTGATGCGGGACGGCCGCAGCTTCGCGCTGGACGGCCTGTTCATTGCCACGCGCACGCACCCTTCGCCGCTGGCCGCGCAGCTCGGCTGTGAGATGGCCGAAGGCCCGATGGGCCGCTTCGTGAAGACCGACGAGATGAAGGCCACTTCGGTGCCCGGCGTGTTCGCCTGCGGCGACCTCGCGCGGCCCACCGGTTCGCTGCCGCTGGCCGTGGGCGACGGCGCGATGGCCGGCGTGGCGGCGCACCGCTCGCTGATGTTCGGGCTGGGCTGACGGATCAGGCGCTGGCCTGCCTGCGCAGCGACAGCGCCAGCCCTGCGGCCACCAGCCCGGCGGCGACCGCGAACGTGACCCGCATGCCATGCGCCACGGCGTCGGGCGTGGCCGTGCCCAGGTCCTCCGCGCCCGCGGCCCACGCGAACACCGCGCCCATCAGAGAAGCGCCGGTGATCAGGCCCAGGTTGCGCGCCAGGTTCAGCAGGCCGGAAATCACGCCGCGCTGGTCGGCGGCGACCTGGGCCATGACGGCGGTGTTGTTGGCGGCCTGGAACAGCGCGTAGCCGACGGTGAGCAAGGCCAGCGGCGCGACGTAGCCGGCCACGCCGAAGGCAGCCGGCGCCAGGCACAGCGCGAGGCAGCCGGCCACCATCGCAGCCAGGCCGACACTGCACATGCGCGTAGCGCCGAAGCGGTCCACGCTGCGGCCGGCCGGCACGCCGGTGAAAGCGGAGACGACCGGGCCGGCTGCCAGCACTAGGCCGACCAGGGCGGCGCCCAGGTGCATGCTGCGGGTCAGGTAGAACGGGCCGACGACAAAGGTCGTCATCATCACGGTCGACACCAGCGCACTCATCGCCAGGCTGGCACGCAGCGCCGGCTCGCGGAACTTCGCGAGGCGGATCAGCGGCGACGCGGCACGGCGCTCGGCCGCGACGAACAGTGCAGCGCCGAGTGCAGCGGCCAGCAGCAGCGCCAGGTTCAGCGCGCCGAAATGGCCGCGGCCCAGCGTCATCGCCAGCGCATAGGCGGCCAATGTGAGTGCCAGCAGCAGCGTGCCAGCGTGGTCAAAACCCGGGCGGTTCGTGGCCGGCCGGTCCGCCGGCAGGTGGCGCTGCACCAGCCACAGCGCCAGCGCGCCCAGCGGCAGGTTGACGAAGAAGATGGCCTGCCAGCCGAAGTGGGCGATCAGCACGCCGCCCAGCGACGGGCCCAGCGCGGTGCCCACGGCGGACATCGTGCCCAGCAGCCCCATCGCCGCGCCGGTGCGAGCCTTGGGCACGGCTTCGCCGACCAGTGCCATCGTCAGCGCCAGCATCACCGCCGCACCCAGCCCTTGCGCGGCGCGCGCGGCCAGCAGCTGCCCCAGGCCTTGCGCCAGGCCGCACAGGCCCGAGGCCACGGTAAACAGCGCGATGCCGGCCAGCAGCAGCCGGCGCCGGCCCAGCAGGTCGCCCAGCCTGCCCACGCTGACCAGCAGCGTGGTGCTGGCCAGCAGGTAGGCCAGCACGACCCACTGCAGCTGCTGGAACGCCGCGTGGAAGGCCTCGGCCAGCGTGGGCAGCGCGACGCTGGCAATGCTGGTGCCCAGCGAGGGCAGCAGCATGCCCAGCGCGAGGCTGGCCAGCACCCAGCGCAGGGAAGCGGGCGGCGCAGCTTGAGGGGTTGCGACGGTGGGGGTGGACAGGTTCATCGGCATGTCCTGAAGATAGGCCGGTCGCTGGCATGGCGGAAGGCGCAGCAGTTGCACTTCATTGATGCACGACGCGCCCTATCATGGCTGGCACGCTGCGAACCTCCCATGGCCCGACCCGACCTGAACCTGCTCGTCACGCTGGACGTGCTGCTCACCGAAGGCAGCGTGGCCGCCGCCGCGCGCCGGCTGCGGCTCAGCCCTTCGGCAATGAGCCGGGCGCTGGCGCGGCTGCGCGAAGCCACCGGCGACCCGCTGCTGGTGCGCGCCGGGCGGGGGCTGGTGGCCTCGCCGCGGGCGCTCGAGCTGCGCGAGCAGCTGGGCCCGCTGGTGCAGGCGGCCGAGGCCGCGCTGCGGCCGCAGAAGCCGCTGCAACTGGACCAACTGCAGAAGACCTTCACGCTGCGCAGCCGCGAAGGCTTTGTCGAGGGCTTCGGCCCTGCGCTGCTGGCCCGCATCGCCCGCGAGGCGCCCGGCGTGCGCCTGCATTTCCTGCCTAAGCCGGACAAGGACAGCGCGCCGCTGCGCGATGGCAGCGTCGATTTGGAGACCGGCGTGGTGGGCGACAGCACCGGCCCGGAGGTGCGGGCGCAGGCGCTGTTCCGGGACCGCTTCGTTGGCGTGGTGCGCGCCGGGCATGCGCTGGCCGAAGGTGGCGAGGTCACGCTGGCGCGTTACCTGGCTTGCCGGCACATCGAGGTCGCTCGCCGCGCCGGCCCGGTCGGCCGGCATGGGCCGGTGGACGAGGCGCTGGCCGCGTCAGGCCAGGCGCGCGACATCGCCACCACGGTGGCCGGCTTCTCAGCCGCGCTGGCGCTGGCCCAGGCCACCGAGCTGGTGGCCAGCGTGCCCGAGCGCCACGCCGCAGGGCTGCACGGCGGCATGCACCGCTTCGCGCTGCCGTTCACCGTGCCGCCGCTGACCGTGTCGCTGCTCTGGCATCCGCGCCTGGAGGCCGACCCGGCACAGCGGTGGCTGCGCGGCTGCGTGCGGGAAGTGGTGGCCGAGGTGCTGGGCGGCGACCCGCTCAGCTTTCCCGGTTGAACCTTCAGCGCGCTGCGCTGGTCCGCCAGATCACGTTGCCCACGTCGTCGGCCACCAGCAGCGCACCCTTGCTGTCGATGGCCACGCCCACCGGCCGGCCGTGCGCGTCGCCCTGGTCGTCGACGAAGCGGGTCAGCACATCGATGGGCTGGCCCGAAGGCTTGCCATCCGTGAACGGCACGAACACCACCTTGTAGCCCACCGGCGGCTTGCGGTTCCACGAGCCGTGTTCGCCAATGAACATGCCGCCGGCAAACGGCGCCGGCAGCGCAGTCTTGTCGGCCGCGGCCAGGCCCAGCGCGGCGACGTGCGCGCCCAGCGCGTAGTCCGGTGGGATGGCCTTGGCGACCAGCGCCGGGTTCTGCGGCTTGGCGCGCTCGTCCACGTGCTGGCCGTAGTAGCTGAAGGGCCAGCCGTAGAAAGCGCCCTGCTTGACGGAGGTCAGGTAGTCGGGCACCAGGTCGTTGCCGAGCTCGTCGCGCTCATTGGCCACGGTCCACAGCACCTTGCCCTGCCAGGCCATGCCGTTGGGGTTGCGCAGGCCGGTGGCGAACAGGCGCTTGCTGCCGCTGGCGCGGTCCACTTCCCAGATCGCCGCGCGGCCCTCTTCGGCGGCCAGGCCGTTCTCGGCCACGTTGCTGTTCGAGCCCACGGTCGCGTAGAGCTTGGTGCCATCTGCCGAGGCGATGATGTTCTTGGTCCAGTGGTGGTTGATCGTGCCGGCGGGCAGGTCGGTCAGCTTCTGGCCTTTTTCGCTGATGCCGGTGGCCCCTGGCGTGTACGGGAAACGCACGATGGCATCGGTGTCGGCGATGTAGAGCTCGTTGCCCACCAGCGCCATGCCAAACGGCGAATTCAGGCCCTGCAGGAACACCGTCCTGGTCTCGGCCACGCCGTCGCCATCGGCGTCGCGCAGCAGCGTGATGCGGTTGGGCGACTGCACGCCGGCGCCGGCCTTGGCCTGCACCTTTTTCTGCACCGCGCCCCGGATGCCCTTGCCGTCGTCCGGCTTGGGTGGCGCGTTGGTCTCGGCCACCAGCACGTCGCCGTTGGGCAGCACGTACAGCCAGCGCGGATGGTCCAGCCCGGTGGCGTAGGCGTTCACCGCCAGGCCGGCGGCGGCCGTGGGCTTTTCGCCTGCGGCCCAGCCCTTGGCCGGCGCGATCTGCATGGTCGGCAGCAGGCTTTTGTCGACCGGCTTGATGACCGGATTCGGGCCAACCGTGTCCGCCGGCGAAGGCACCGGGCCGCGGCCCGCTTCGACGATGCCGGCGCAGGCGGCAACGCCTGCCAGCGAAGCCGCGAGGGCCGAGAGTTTGAGGAGTGTGGAACGGAGCATGGGTGGTGCGTCGCATCGGGTGCGGCAAAGCCGCGATTCCCAATGCTTGCCCCCGGCCCGCGCCGTGGCTGTCAGCCGGCCGACCCATCCCGTGTGGGACTGGGCCTGCACAGCTTCTCAGCTCAAACCTCAGGTCACAACAACAGCCACGCCAGCAGCACGCCCACCGGCAGCGTCAGGTAGGGCGGCTGCTTCAGCCGCCAGACCAGCAGCCAGGCCACCGCCACCATCAGCCCGCCCTGCCACGACAGGCCGTGCCCCGGCAGCTTCAGCAGCAGCGAGATTGCGCCCCCGGCGATCAGGCCGACCACCGCGCTGCGCACACCCAGCATGGCGTGCTGGAAGCGGCGCGAGCCTTTAAGCTGCTCGGTCATGCTGTTCACGCCCACGGAAATCACCGCGGTGGGCAGGTAGATGCCCAGCGTGGCGATCAGCGCGCCGGCCAGGCCGGCCACCTGCATGCCGGTGAAGGTGGCGATGCTGAGGATGGGGCCCGGCGTGATCTGGCTGGCCGCGAGGCCGGCGCTGAAGCTGGCATGGTCCAGCCAGCCCAGGTGGTCCACGATCAGGCCTTCGAGCATCGGCACCATGACCAGCCCGCCGCCGAAGAGCGTGGTGCTCAGCCCGCCAAAGACCAGGCCGACCTTGGCCAGCAGCACCTCGGGCAGCAGCGCCGGCACCACCTGGAACAGCGCCAGACCCGCAGGGGCGATGCACAAGGCCAGTGCCAGAGGATGCAGGCGGCGCTGCGCGGCCTCGGGTGCCACGACCTTGGGCGCAGGCCAGGTGAACAAAGCCACCAGCGCCGCCATGGCCAGCACGTAGATGGCCGCGCCCCAGTACGGCACCGCCAGCAGCAACACGCCGCAGACAACCGCCAGCCCCCGCTCCTTCAGGCCTGGCGTGGCCTTCTTGGCCTGGTTGAAGGCGGCCTGCCCCAGGATCATGGCCAGCGGCGGCAGCACGCCCGCCATCAGCGCGCGCTGCAGGTCGGGATGCTGCGCCAGCAGCGCGTAGCCGCCCCACAGCATCAACGTGATCACGAAGCCCGGCAGCACGATGCCGGCCAGCGCCGCGGCAAAGCCGCCCCAGCCGGCCAGTCGGTAGCCCATCACCGCCAGCGCGTTGACGGCCTGGGGGCCCGGCAGCATCACGACCAGGGCGATCAGGTCGCCGAAGTCCTGCTCGGACAGCCATTGGCGCTGCTTGACGAAGCGTGTCTGCGCCTGCGCCAGCAGCGCCATGAAGCCGCCCCAGGCGGTCAGCCCCAGCACCACGCAGTCGGCGAAGAGCAGGGCCTTGCGGGGGCCCGGCAATGCTTCATCGGGAGGCGAGGGCGGGGTCAACGTGGTGGTGTTCATGGCGGCGCCTCGTTCAGGCCGCCACGCCACGGGCGCGGATGGCGGCCAGCAGGTCTTCCTGCGGCTTGCGGGCAGCGGCGTCTTCGGGGGAGAGTTCCTCCCGCACCGCGGACTTGCGGCGGCGGTTTTCGGCACCCAGGGCCATCATCATGTCCTCATCGTAGCTGCGCGGCAGTTCCTGCGTGCCGACCAGTTCCAGCTCGTAGTCCAGCGCCACCAGTGCGTCGCCGGCCACCGACTCGAAGTCGATGATCTCGTCGCGGGTCAGGCCTTTGAGCCACTTCTTGCTGTTGCCGGCCATCACCGGTTGCTTCACGTTGGCCCACATCTGGCCTGAGGCTGCGGTCTTGCTGGCTTCCTCGGACTGGTGGAAGTCCAGCATCGCCGGATGGAAGTCGATGCCCAGCCAGCGGCACAGCAGTTGCAGCGTGGACTCCGAGTTGCGGGTCAGTTCCTCGTAGGACAGCGCCAGGTACTGCGAGCCCGGCACGCGGCGGCCGCATTCCAGCGCCAGCATCTGCTCGCGCTGCCACTGCTGGGCCACGTGGAAGGCGGTCTTCTCGCCGACCACCGCCTTCAGGAACGACAGGCAGACATCGCGTCCGTCGCGGTACAGGTACAGGTAGCGGGCTTCGCTGCCAAAGTAGCGCTCGATCTCGGGCAGGAAGTGCACATTGGCCAGCGACTTGCACATCCAGTGCGGCTTGCCGTTGGCCTCGGCCATGCAGTCCATCACCGCGCCGAAGATGGCCACCAGGCTGTTCTCCCTGCAGCGAGCGCGGATCTCGGTGCGGTCGAACGCCACACCCCAGGGCACTGGGTTACGCTCGATCATCGTCACGGCGTCGTCGATCAGCTGCTCGAAGTTCGCCTCTTCCCGCAGATCGCCGTAGGCCGGCAGCAGCGGGGTGAAGCGCTCAAGCAGGTGAGGCGGGTGCGGCGCCGCAATGGACTCGGCCTGGTTGACCATCAGGCGCAGAAGGTTGGAACCCGAACGCTGGGTTCCGATCATGAAGACTTTCACTGGAAACACTCCTTGAGTGGGGCCATCGAAGGCCTCTTCTTGTGGGGTTGGGGGGATGGATGGCAAGCAGGTGCTGATTTCTGCCCTATGCGGAAGAAACCTTCCTTAAGAGGCATCCAAGCACTGTTTGCGCATAAGAAGTGTCCGAAACTGCCCCCTGAATCAATTCGATGAACTGCCCGCGGAAAGCCCCCGCTTTTCCGCGGATTGCAGCCCTTGACAGGAGGGCGTGCCGCATGCTCGAGTCGGCCGCCCTTCTGGGTGACTTTCTGCGCGACCTTCCGCTTGAAGCTGCCCAGCCCGGCCGTCAGGCCGCGACCTTGCGGGCGCGGATGGCGGCCAGCAGGTCTTCCTGCGGCTTGCGGGCGGCCGCGTCTTCCGGCGACAGCTCTTCCTTGACGGCGGCCTTGCGGCGGCGGTTTTCGGCGTCCAGCGCGGCCAGCGCCGAGGCGTCATAGCTGCGCACCGGTTCTTGCTTGCCGGCCACTTCGAGGTCGTAGCCCAGCTCGGTCAGCGAGCGGCCGGCGACCGACTCGAAGTCGATGATCTCGTCGCGCGACATGCTCTTGAGCCACTTCTTGCTGTTGCTGGCCATCACCGGCTTGCGCACGTTGGCCCACATCTGGCCGGAGGCGGCCGTCTTGCTGGCTTCTTCGGACTGGTGGAAGTCCAGCATGCCGGGGTGGAACTCGATGCCCAGCCAACGGCACAGCAGCTTCAGCGTCGATTCCGAGTTGCTGGTCAGCTCTTCATATGAAAGCGCCAAATACTGCGAGGCCGGCACGCGGCGGCCACATTCCAGTGCCAGCTGCTGCTCCAGGTCCCACTGCCTGGCGACGTGGAAGGCGGTCTTCTCGCCGACCACAGCCTTCAGGAACGACAGGCACACATCGCGCCCGTCGCGGTACAGGTAGAGGTAACGGGCTTCGGCGCCGAAGTAGCGCTCGATCTCGGGCAGGAAGTGCACATTGGCCAGCGACTTGCACATCCAGTGCGGCTTGCCATTGGCCTCGGCCATGCGGTCCATCACCGCGCCAAAGATGGCGACCAGGCTGTTGTCGCGGCAGCGCGCGCGGATCTCGGCGCGGTCGAAGCTCACGCCCCAGGGCACCGGGTTGCGCTCGACCATGGTCACTGCATCGTCCACCAGGCGCAAGAAATTGGCCTCGTCGCGCAGGTCGCCGTAGGCCGGCAACAGCGGCGTGAAACGCTCCATGAAATGCGGCGGGTGTGGGGCGGCGATCGAGGGTGCCTGGTTGACCATCAGGCGCAGCAGGTTGGAACCCGAACGCTGGGTGCCAATCATGAAAATCTTCATCGAGAAACTCCTTTGGGGGACGGTCCGCACCGTGTGTTCGGTATGCAGTGGGGGTGAGACGGTGCCGCGGCGATGACAGCCGGCGGCGTGAGGACTCCCCCGCTATCGGCCGCGCCAACGGCCCGTTGAGCGCAGGGGCGGCTGATGCGCGTGAAAAAACGCAAACGCCGCGGTGTGGCGTGAAGGACCGCCCCAGCCCTGCGGCGTGGCGGTCATGAAGGGTCGGAATCCCGACACATTCGCCAAATGCGGGCTTCACATCCGCCGCGCGGGACCGAAGACCCGGACAAGGCGCCGCATCAGGGGGCGCAAACGTTCTTCACCACGGCCCGCCATGAATCGCACCACTCTTGCTACCCGGCTCTATGCCGCCTTCGGCCTGCTGGCCGCGCTCCTCCTGCTGTGCGCCGGGCTGTCCTGGCGCCTGGCGTCCACCGCGTCGACCGCGCTGGCGGTCGAGCAAGAGGCCACGCTGGGCACCACGGCCATTGCCGACGCGCAGGCCGCCATCTGGGCCATGCGTCATGGCGTGGCGTACTACATGTCGCCCATCGACGCCGAGACCCGCGCCAAGGTGGCTGCGGCCAGTCCCAAGCTGCGCACTGATTTCGAGCAGGCGATGGACGCGTTTGCCAGCAAGCCGCACAGCCCCGCGGTGCAGGCCAAGGTCAGCGAGCTGCGCGAGGCCTTCCCGCGTTATGCCGAGGCCCGCGTGGACCTGTTCAAGCTGCTGGAAGCTGACAAGATCGACGAGGCCACCGAGCTGCGCAAGACCCGCGCAAACCCGGCCGGCACGGCGGTCACCAAGGCCTTTGCCGAATTGATCGACCTGCAGCGCGAGGAGGTGAAAGACCGCAGCGGCGAAGGCGCAGGTGCGCTGGCCGCCGCGCGCACGCTGGCGCTGGCGCTTTGCGCGGCCGGCCTGGTGGCGGCGGTCATCGCCTCGTGGTGGGTGGTGCGCAGCACCATGCGCCAGCTGGGCGGCGACCCGGGCGATGTGACGCGCATCGTGCGCCGCATTGCCGACGGTGACCTGGACTCGCCAATGCCCGCCAATGTGCAGGCCGACAGCCTGCTGGGCGCGATGGGCGACATGCAGACGCGCCTGCGCCAGCTGGTCGGCCAGATCGAGCAGGCCAGTTCGTCCATCGCCACCGGCTCATCCGAGATTGCCAGCGGCAATGCGGACCTCAGCCAGCGCACCGAAGCCCAGGCCGGCCATGTGCAGCAGACGGCCAGCGCCATGTCGCAGCTGACCACCTCGGTGCAGACCAATGCCGACGCCGCGCGCCAGGCCACCGAGCTGGCCGGCGATGCCCGCGCCGTGGCAGAGCGCGGCGGCACCGCGGTCAACCAGGTCGTTGCGACCATGGGCGAGATCAGCAGCGCCAGCAAGCGCATTGCCGACATCACCGGCGTGATCGACGGCATTGCCTTCCAGACCAACATCCTGGCGCTGAACGCAGCCGTCGAAGCAGCGCGGGCCGGCGAGCAAGGCCGCGGCTTTGCGGTCGTCGCCACCGAGGTGCGCAGCTTGGCGCAGCGCAGCGCGGCGGCGGCCAAGGAGATCAAGAGCCTGATCGGCGCCAGCGTCGAACGCGTCGAGGCCGGCTCGGCCCAGGTCGACGCGGCCGGCCGAACGATGCAGGAAATCGTCACCCGCATCCAGCGCGTCAACGACCTGGCTTCGGAGATCAGCCACGCCACGTCCGAACAGCGCCACGACATTGAACGGGTCAGCAGCGCCATGATCCAGATCGACCAGACGACGCAGCAGAACAGCGCGCTGGTCGAGCAGTCCGCCGCGGCGGCCGAGAGCCTGAGGTGCCAGACCGAATCATTGGTCGGCGCGCTGGCTGGGTTCAAGAGGCAGCCAGCGCTGGCCTGAGGCTCACTTGCCGGTCACTGCACGATCTTCAGCCAGTTCAGGTTGAAGCCACCGGCCAGCGCCTTCACGGCGATCTGCTGCTGGCCCGCAGGCAGCTGCACCTGGTGCTGCACCGTGGTCCAGTTCTGCCAGCCGCCGGTGGCCGGCACCGCCACGCTGCCATAGACCGGCGCGCCGCCGGCCTTCTCCAGCTGGATCACGCCGCCGCCGCCGGGGCTGGCCACGCGGTACTGCAGCGTGTAGCTGCCGGCGCTGGGCAGGTTGACGTTCCAGACCATCCAGTCGTTCGCGTCGATCCAGCCCACGTTCTGGCCGCCCTCCGAGCAGGCCTCGGTCTGCACGCCTGACATGTTGGCGAAGCTCTCGGCCTCGACCTGCTGGCTGAAGCCGCCGGCCGCCGCCTGGTAGACGCGCACATAGTCCACGTACATCCTGGCCGGCATCGCGCCCTCGTCGATGTTGAAGCCCGGCCAGTTGCCGCCCACGGCGAGGTTCAGCAGCAGGAAGAAATCCTTCTGGAATTCCTCGGTGCCGTTCACCCCGTTGGTGATGTCGATCACGTGGTACTGCGTGCCGTCGACGAACCACTTGATGGTCTTCGCGTCCCACTCCACTGCGTAGACGTGATACCCCGTCACGTTCGCGCCGGTGTGGCCGCCGTACTGCGCGTGCCCGCCGCTCAGGTCCTGCCAGTGCACCGTGCCGTAGACGTCCGACTCAGCGTTGACGTGCTCCATGATGTCGATCTCGCCCGAGGCTGGCCAACCCACCGTGTTGATGTTGCTGCCCAGCGCCCAGAAGGCCGGCCACATGCCCAGCGACGAAGGCGCCTTGATGCGCGCCTCGATGCGCCCGAACTTGAAGCTCTTCTTGCCCTGCGTCTTCATGCGCGCCGAGGTGTAGCGGTAACCGCCGTAGTCCTCGCGCTTGGCGGTGATGACCAAATTGCCGTTCTCGATCGTGGCGTTTTCCTTGCGGTAGTACTCCAGCTCGTTGTTGCCCCAGCCGCCGCCACCGGTCTCGAACACCCAGTCCTGCCCGATGCTGCCGTTGAACTCGTCCTGCCATACCAGTTGCCAGTTCTGCGCCCAGGCCGCCTGGCCCAGCAACAGCCCCAACGCCAAACCCGCGACGCCTCGAAAGCTTTTGTTCATGTCTCACCCCCTTTGGTTTCAGCCCGCCGAAAAGCGGCCCGGCCCTGGGGACGTGAGCGGTGTCGCCCCGCCACCAGCAGCTGCCGGCGATGCTATGCACTCAGCCGCCGTCAAGGGTTGATTCAGGATGCAAGAGCTGTCAGCTGGTCTGCAAAAGGTATGCGATTGGTTTTATTGGGCTGCTACCGGTGTTCACCAGGCCCCCAGCCGGTTGTAGTCCAGCATGCCGGCGCCAAGCGGGTCGTCGTGGGCGTAGCGGCGGTGCAGGGTGTCGCTGAAGGCCCAGAAGTCGGGGTGGGTGCGGCGCACGGCCCAGCGGCGGGCGAGGCTGTCGAAGTCGGCCTTGGCGCGCAGTTGCTGCAGCGCGGTGGTCAGCGCGGGCAGGTCAGAGGCCTTCACGCGCAGCAAGATGTTGGGGTAGCTGCCGATCACGCCAGGGGCCAGGGTCAGCGTGTTCTCGGCCGGCAGCAGTTCCTTCTGCTCGCCCAGCAGGTGCGAGACGCTGGCGTGCGCGGTGTTGCGCAGCAGGGTCCAGGTGCTGGCGCTGCCGTCGGGCTGGTCGATCTGCAGCAGCGTCATCTCGGGCAACCACTGCAGCGACGCGCCTTGCAGCGTGGCCAGCGCCTGCAGCGGGGTGCGCAGCGCGGCGGGGCTGTGGCGGGTCCAGTCGAAGCGGTGGTCCAGCACCGGCGCGAGGCGTTTTTTCAGCAGGTCGTAAAGCTCCTGCTGCGGGTTGGCGCTGGTGTAGTGGATGCCGCTTTCGAGCGGCAGCGTGGTGCCGGGCCCGCCGTAGACCTGCTCGCGCCCGCCCTCGCCCACGCCGCGGTACCAGTGGTTGCGCGTGGGGATGCGCTGGGCCTGGGGCAGCAGCGCGAGGAAGTTGAACTCGCCCTCGGCGCGCAGGTAGTCCATGTAGAGCCGCGAGTTCAGCTGGTGGCCCAGGTTGCCGTAAACGTCGTAGTTGGCCACCAGCAGGTAGTGGATGCGCTCCAGCAGCGGGTAGCCGATGACCCAGGCGGTCTTGGGCGATTCGCCGACGAAACCCTTGACCACGCTGGCGCTGTCGAAGTGGCGGAAGACGGTCAGCGCGGCGTTGTCGTTGTGGCCCTCACCGTCCCAGATCAGCCGCTCAGTGAGGTTCTCGGGCTTTTGCAGGGCCTCGGTGTATTGCGCGGTGCGGGCCTTCAGGTAGCCGCTTTCCAGCCGGCCATAGGCCAGCCAGGCGACCAGCACATCGGTGTTGCTGCGGCCGGTGGGCAGGCTCATCAGTTTGACCTCCTGCTGCAGCAGCTTGGCCATCGCGTTGTCGTAGGCCTCGGACGGCGCCAGGAAGCTGACCCAGAACTGGTCCTCGATCACGTCCAGCGCGATCTGGCCGCGGCACACCGGGCCCTTGATGAAGCCCATGATCGTGAACTCGGCCTCGTCCAGCATGAAGCGGTAGCGCGCGCCCACCGGCAGCGCGGCGAAGGTGGCAAACGGGTTGGCCGCGGTGTCGGCGCTGTAGCCCGGCAACCGGTCCACCGTGTAGGGGGCGTCCAGGAACAGCGCGCGCCAGCGGGCCATGCGTTGCGCGTCCAGCCGGTACGGCATGTGGGTCTTCGCGACGATGGTCTCGCGCTCCAGGTCCAGCCGGTAATAGACGCGCCCGACAGCCGGGTCGTCCACCGGCCGCGCCGTGGGGATCACCTTCAGCGGCTGGCCCGGCGGCGTGGCCGAGCGCACCAGCTTGAAGAAGCGCTGCGGCGCTGCGCCAACGCCGTCGAAATACAGGTGGGCCAGGAACAGGTGCTCGTAGGCATAACGCGCGAAAAGCTGGGTCTTCAGCGCGTCGCCGTTGAAGAACTGCTCCCAGCGGGCGACCTGCTGCTGCGTGGCCGCGGGCAGCGGCGCCGGCGCTTCGGCTGGCGCGCTTTGTTCGATCCAGCGGGTCAGCGCCCGGTGCTCAGCCGGCGGCAGGCCGGGCAGGCCGTAAGGCATGCCGCCCTGCGGCAGGCTGCGTTCGTAGCCGTCCATCTCGGTGCCGGCTGGGCACATCGCGGCCCGGTCGGCTGACACGTCCAGCGCCGCCTGCTGGGCGTGTTCATCGGCCGATTCGGCCGGCCACGGGTGCTGCTGCTTGAGCATCAGCATGCGGTGCACCAGGCCCACGCTGCGGTTGGCCTCCGGCGTGCGGTCCTGCTCGTTGAGCACCGGGAAGAAGCCGCGCGTGCGCCACTCGGAGCTGAGCTGCGCGTCCACGTACAGGCGCGAAGGTGGCGCGGCGAGCAGCCGGGTCGCGTCGTACACCGGGGTCTTGTTCGCGCCGCGGGCCATGCCTTCCCAACTGGTGGTCTTGAGTTGGCAAGGCGAGTCGTAGCAGGCATGGCAGACCACGCAGCGCCGGTCCAGGATGGGCTGGATGGTCTGCGAATAGGACTCGCCGGCGGGCGGCGGCGCCGGATGGTCGAAGCGGGTCGGGTCGGCGGGTCCGAAGCGCGGGTCCAGTGCCGGGGCGACCAGGGCGGCGCAGGCGGCGAGCAGGCTGGTGGCGACCAGCAGGAAGACAAAACGGCGCATCGGGACCACAAGGCAAGGAGAAGGACGACGGGCCGCATCGTACAAAGCCCGGCGGCGGCTTCAGCGCCTGGGGTTGCGGGCTGGCGGCGGCCTGTCGCCAAGCAAATAGCGCGCCCCCTGGCCCTTGGCCGCAGCCTGGTCGCCCTGGTTGTACAGCCCGCAGGTCTTCAGCGACAGGCAGCCGCAGCCGATGCAGGAGGTGAGCTGGTCGCGCAGCCGGGTCATCTCGGCAATGCGCGCGTCCAGCAGCGTGCGCCAGTCGCGGCTGAGCTTTTCCCAGTCGGCCTTGGTGGGCGTGCGGTGCTCGGGCAGCGTGGCCAGCGCGGCGCGGATCTGCTCCAGCGTCAGGCCGATGCTTTGCGCCGCGCGGATGAAGGCAATGCGGCGCAGCTCGCTGCGCGGGTAACGCCGGTGGCCAGCGGCGCTGCGCTGGCTGCGCATCAAGCCCTCGGCCTCGTAGAAGCGCACCGCGCTGGGAGCGACGCCAGCGCGTTGCGCCAGCTCGCCAATGGTCAGCGGCGAACTGGCGCTGAGGCGAATCGATTCGGACATGGCCGTCATCCTCCGGATCAAAAAAGCCATTGACTTCAAGTTCACTTTAACTCCGAGCATGGCGACCATCGCATCAACAGGACGCCTCGCCATGCCGCTGCTCTCCTTCGCCGACCTGCCCGCCCGCCAAGCCCTGGCCACGCCCGCGCCTGTTCGCCGCCAGCGCCGCCCAGCCTTGCGCGAGCTGCTGGACCAAAGCCTGGCGCTGCCACCCGAAACCCGCAACGAGCTGAGCAGCCACATGCCGATGGCGCTGCATGCGCTCAGCGAGCTTGGCGCCAGCGACGCGCGCCTGCATGCCTTCTACGCGCACTACCTGCGTCGCTTCGAAGGTGCGCCGCCCGCACAGGCCTGGGCGCCCGCGCCAGTGGACTGGCCCGTCAGGCTGGGCGACTTCAGCGCCTTCGCCGGCCTGCGCACCGCGTTCACCGAGGCGCTGGCCGAACAGGGGCGGGACGCGGTGCTGAAGGCCGTGCTGCCGCGGCTGTGGCCTGGCGTTGCGGCGGCGGCCTTCCATGGGCCCATCCGCGTGGCGCACGCGGTCGAAGCTGCGCACGAAGGCGAGCTGGCCGCGGCGCTGGCGTATTGGGCCGCGCGCTGGCAGCCGCTGGCGCCGCCGGAGCCAGCGCCGCTGCACCTGCCGCTGCGCGACTGGTCGCGCCAACTGGCCGAGTCCGCGGCCGACTGGCGCAGCAGCGCGCCGCTGATCTCGCTGCGCATGGACGCGGCCAGCGCCACGCCCACCTACCGCCGCCTGGCCGGCGCATTGGCACCGGCCGGTTCATTGACGGCGCGCTGGCAGCAGCTGGTGACGCTGGCGCTGAACACCTATGCCGACAGCGGCAACTTCACCGTGCTGCACATGGTCACCGGGCTGCGCGCGGTGCATGTGCTGTCGCCCTGGTTGGCCGGCGCAGCCTCCGGGCGCCCCCAGGGCCGGGCGATGCCCAGCCCGCCCCCCGAGGGGGTCAAGGAAACTTGGGACGGCCCTGCGTTGCCTTGCGACGAAGCGGTGCTGGACCACGCCTTCACCGCCGCCTGGATGGCCGCGCGCCTGCCGGCGATGGACCCGCTGAGCTCGCGCAGCGTCCCCCGGCCGGCGGCCGAGTGGCCGGCACTGGTCGCGGCGGCCATCGCGTCGGACGACCACCACGTGATCAAGCTGGTGCACGCCTGTGTGCGCCTGTCGCCGCTGGTGGGTGATGACCGGCTTTGCCGCGAGGCGGCCACGCGGGCAACGCGTGCGGCCGGACCCGGGTTCAACTGCCGCTCAACTCCCCATCAGCAGCTGCATCTTGCCGTTGTGCAGGAAGCAGGCCTTGCTGAACAGCGACAGGTCCACCGGGTTGGGCAGGCGCACGTCGTCCAGGTCCGGGCAAGGCCGGCCGGCGGCTTCGTAGTCGCGGCGGATCTGCGACAGGCAAACGACGATGGCCTGGCGCGCCTGCGCAAAGGCCTTCAGCGTGCGCACCTGCTGGTCCAGTGGCGGATGCTCGCGCGGCTGGTCCAGCAACTGCAGGTAGTCGATCACCACCAGCGTGCGGGGTGGCGTGTCGGCCAGGCGCGTGGCGATGTGCCCGGCCGAAATCCGCTCGGACAGGTCGAGCACGAAGCGCGCGCCGAAGTCGGCCAGGTCATGGCCCAGTTGGCCGAAGCAGCGGGCCACGTCTGCCGCGGTGAATTCCATGGTGAACAGCGCCGCGTGTTGCCGCTGCTGCATGGCCTCTATCGCCAGGCCGATGGCCAGCAGCGTCTTGCCCTGGCCGGGGCGGGAGCCGACCAGCACCAGGTCGCCAGGCTGCAGCTGCGCGAACAGCGCGGCACCGGGCGACTCGGGCTGCCAGCGCGCCGCCAGGTGGCTCCAGGCCTTGAAACCTTCGCGCGCCGCGATGCGGTCCAGCGCGGCATGCAGGCGGATGTTTTCCTGGCGAGACAAGGCCTTGGCCTGCTGCTTCAGGACGTGGATGGGGGCTGAGAGCTTCATGAGGGATCACCTTCGATGGGCGGCCGTTTTCGCGTCCCTCCTTGCGCGACCGGCCGGATCAAAGGCCATGGGTGTGCGCCAGCCCTGCACGTGAAATGCTGCCCCGTCTGGAGGGTGGGAGGCACGGGCGGTGTGCCTGGGGCGGGATGGTAGCGCGCGTAGCATCGGGCCCCCGAATTGCTACCGCAGTCCCCATGTCCTCGCCGTCCCGCCCTCGCCTGCTCATCGTGCAACCCATGGCCGACGACGGACCTGCCTACCTCGCCCATTGGCTGCAGCAGGCTGGCCTGTCGTTTGACCTGGCCAGCGTGGCTGCGGGCGACGAAGTGCCGGCCTCGGCCGAACCGTATGACGCGATCGCGATGCTGGGCGGCGCGATGAGCGTCAACGACGAGCTGCCTTTCCTCGCGCGCGCCGAAGCGCTGCTGCGCGACGCCGTAGCGCGCGGCCGACCGGTGCTGGGCCATTGCCTGGGCGGCCAGATGCTGGCCAAGGCACTTGGCGCGCCAACGACCGACAACCTGGTGCCCGAGTTCGGCTGGACGCACATCACGCCAACCGAGACGCCGCTGGCGCTGGACTGGTTCGGCCGCAGCACGCCGCTGCCGGTCTACCAATGGCACTTCCAGACCTTTGCCCCGCCTGCAGGCGCCACGCTGCTGGCCGGCAACACCGCCTGCCCGCACCAGGCCTTCGGCTTCGGCCCCCACCTGGGCATGCAGTTCCACATCGAGGTGGACGCCGAGAAGCTGAACCGCTGGTGCAGCGAAGCGCCGAAAGATGGCGACCCGCTGCGGCAGCACGCGACGGTGCAGGGCGAAGCAGCGATGCGGGCCGACACCACGCGCTTCCTGGCCGACAGCCAGGCTACCGCCGCGCACCTCTATGCACGCTGGCTGGCGCTGGCGGGTCTGTCGAGCTGAGCCCGGCGCCGCTTCGTCGCGCGCACCGGCCAGTCCGTCGGACCCTGCCGCCATCGGTCACATCCGGCAGACACCGGCAGCGCCGAAGCCTAAGCTTCAGTCATTCCCTCTCCACGGCCCAGGAGGCTGACATGACTGAAAGCGAACAACTGAACCAGCTTGGCGAACTGCACCGCAGCGGGGTGCTGAGCGACGAGGAATTTGCCCGAGCCAAGGCCCGCGTGCTGGCCGGCAACGCGCAGCACACGCCCAGTGGCTCGCCCATCGTCGACGCGGTCAACGGCCTGCGCCGCAGCCGCGATGACCGTTGGGTTGGCGGCGTCTGCGGTGGCCTGGCGATGTCCACCGGCCTGGCCGCCTGGGCCTGGCGCCTGCTGTTCGTGCTGCTGTTCGTCTGCGGCGGCACCGGCCTGCTGGTCTACCTGCTGATGTGGTGGCTGGTGCCGCTGGCGCCGTCCATGTACATGAGCTCAGGCAGCGGCGGCAACTTCACGATGCGGAGTTGAACCCACGCCTGGGCCCCGCCCAGGCTGGTACCGTTCAATCGTGCAACGAAGACAGGAACTGCTGCAGCTCAGGTGTCTTCGGGCTGCCGAACAGCTCCGCCGGCGGGCCCATCTCGTGCACCCGGCCCTGGTGCATGAAGATCACGCGGTCGCTGACCTTGCGGGCGAAGCTCATTTCGTGCGTGACCATCAAGAGCGTCATGCCTTCGTCGGCCAGGCTCTCCACCACGCGCAGCACCTCGCCCACCAGTTCCGGGTCCAGCGCCGAGGTGATCTCGTCGCACAGCAGCACGGCCGGCTCCATCGCCAGCGCGCGGGCAATCGCCACGCGCTGCTGCTGGCCGCCGGAGAGCTGCTCGGGCATCGCGTCGAACTTCTCGGCCAGGCCGACGCGGGTCAGCAGCTTCTTCGCCTGCGCTTCGGCGTCCGCGCCGCTGCGCTTTTTCACCAGCGTGGGCGCCAGCATCACGTTGCGGCCCACGCTGAGGTGCGGGAACAGGTTGAAGCCCTGGAAGATCATGCCCACGCGCTGGCGCAAGGCCCGCATGGCCATCGCGCTTTCGTGCAGCAGCGGCTTGCCGTCCACCGTCAGCGAGCCGTCCTGGAATTCCTCCAGGCCATTGATGCACCTCAATAGCGTGCTCTTGCCCGAGCCGCTCTTGCCGATGATGCAGACCACCTCGCCGCGCAGCACGTCCAGGTCAATGCCCTTGAGCACCTCGTTCGTGCCGAAGGACTTGCGCAGCGCGGTGATGCGCACCACGGGCGCGCCCACGGCAGTGGTCGTCTCGGTCGTCTCAAGCACGGCTGACATTCGTCTTCCTTTCGAGGGTCTTGGCGAACAGGCTGATCGGGAAGCACAGCGCGAAATAGAACAGCGCCACGCAGGCAAACACGGTGAACGGGCGGAAGGTCACGTTGGCAATCATCGAGCCGGCCTTTGTCAGCTCCACAAAGCCGATCACCGAGGCCAGCGCCGTGCCCTTGATGACCTGTACCAGGAAGCCGACGGTGGGCGCGGTGGCGATCTTCACCGCCTGCGGCAGGATCACGTGGCGCATCTGCTCGCCAAACGACAAGGCCAGGCTGGTCGACGCTTCCCACTGGCCCTTGGGAATGGACGCCACGCAGCCGCGCCAGATCTCCGTCAGGTAGGCGCTGGTGTAGAGCGTGAGGGCCAGCGCCGCAGCGGTCCAGGGCGACACGTCCAGCCCCAGCAGCCCGAGGCCGAAGTAGCCGAGGAAGAGCTGCATCAGCAGCGGCGTGCCCTGGAAGACCTGCACATAGCCGCCGATGCAGCGCTGCGCGACCTTGCCGCCGCGCAACCGCAGCGCCAGCAACGCCGCGCCGACCACGCTGCCGCCGACAAAGGCGATCAGCGACAGCACCACGGTCCAGCGCACCGCCAGCAGCAGGTTGCGCACGATGTCCCAGGAAGTGAATTCGGTCATGCGGATATGTCCTTCTTCTTCACTTGCCGAACAGGAAGCGCGGGCCAAGCCAGTTGAACAAACGCCGCGCCAGGATGGCCAGCGCCAGGTAGGCCAGCGTGGCGATGATGTAGGCCTCGAAGGCGCGGAAGTTGCGGCTCTGGATCAGGTTGGCCGCGTAGCTCAGCTCCTCGACCGAGATCTGGCCGCAGACGGCCGAGCCCAGCATCACGATGATGATCTGGCTCACCATCGCCGGCCAGACCTTCTTCAGCGCCGGCGGCAGCACCACGCGCCAGAAGACCTGCGCCGGGCTCAGCGCCAGGCTCACCGCGGCCTCCATCTGCCCGCGCGGCGTGGCCTGCAGCCCGGCGCGGATGATTTCGGTGGCGTAGGCGCCAAGGTTCAGCACCATCGCGATCAGCGAGGCGGTGATCGGCGTCAGCATCACGCCCGCGGCCGGCAGGCCGAAGAAGATGAAGAACAGCTGCACGATGAAGGGCGTGTTGCGGATCAGCTCCACGTACACGCCCACGGCCCAGCGCAGCGGCGCCGGCCCCCAGGCACGGGCCCAGGCGCCGCCAATGCCTACCGCCATGCCGACGAGGGTGGCGACGACGGTGAGGCCCAGCGTCCAGGCCAGGCCCTGGAGCAGCAGCGGCCATTCGGCCAGCACGGCCCAGAAGTCGAAGGTCATGCGAAAACTCCGGTGAAGGAACGCAGGGCCGGAAGGTGAGAAAGAAGTGCCTGTTTACAGAGGCAAGTCACCCGCGGTCTTGCCCAGCCACTTCTTGGACATCGCGTCCAGCGTGCCGTCCTTCTTCGCGGCGGCGATGATCTCGTTGACCTTGGCCTTCAGCGCGTCTTCGCCCTTGGCGATGCCGACGAAGCACGGGCTGTCTTTGAGCAGCAGCTTGAACTCGGCGCCGGCCTGCGGATTGCGGCGGATCATCTCGGCGGCCACCGCACCGCTCATTGCGATGGTCTGCGTCTGGCCGGCGATGAAGGCGGCCATGGTGGCGTTGTTGTCCTCGAAGCGGCGGAAGTCCACGTTGGACGGCGCAACCTTGTTCAGCTCCTGGTCCTCCATCGCGCCGCGGGTCACGGCCACGGTCTTGCCCGAAAGGTCGGCGAAGGAGGTGAGCTTGAGCTTCTTCGGTGCAAACACGCCCTGGAAGAACGGCGCGTAGGCGGCGGTGAAGTCGATCACCTTCTCGCGCTCGGCGTTCTTGCCCAGCGTGGAGATCACCAGGTCGGCCTTCTTGGTCTGCAGGTACGGAATGCGGTTGGCGCTGGTCACTGGCACCAGCTCGACCTTCACGCCCAGCTTGGTGGCGATCAGCCGTGCCATGTCCACGTCCAGGCCCTGCGGCGCCATGTCGGGGCCGACAAAGCCGTAAGGCGGGTAGTCGGTCGGGATCGCGACCTTCAGCGTCTTGGACTTCTGGATGTTCTCCAGCGCGCTCTGGGCCTGGGCGGCGCCGGCCGCGGCCAGCAGGGCGGCCGCGGTCAGGGCGGTGGTGAACAGGCGCTTGGACAGCGAATGAGTCATAACAGGGCTCCGAGGTAAGGGGAGGGATCGTCGGTGGGGGTATCGGTTGATGCGTTCGCTGCGGGCTTGGCCTTGCGACGGCGCGGGGCCGGGGCGGGCTGGGTCTGTTGCAGTGGGGCCAGGGCCTGGCGCAGCTGGGCCAGCGGGTCGTGTTCGTCGTCGCTGGCGCGCAAGGCGTCCTGCACGGTGCCGATGTGCGCGGCCATCAAGGTTTCGGCCTCGGCGGCGTCGCCGCGCGCCAGCGCCTCGACGATGCGCACATGGTCCTCGCAGGACTCGGCTGCGTCGTGCTGCGACTGGTAGAGCATGGCGATCAGCGTGGTGCGGGCGGTGAAGTCGCGCAGCGTGTCGGCCAGCAGCGAGTTGCCCAGGCATTCGGCCAGGCAGACGTGGAAGTCGCCCAGCAGGAAGCTGCGCGCACCGACGTCGTCGCCCTTCAGCGCGGCCTTCTCGCGCTGCACGTGGGCGCGCAGCTTGCGCAGCGCCGCGGCGTCCATGCGGCCGGTGCTGCTGCGGATCAGGCCGACCTCGATCACCCGCCGCGCCTCGAAGGCCTCACGTGCCTCGTCCTGCGAAGGCTCGATGACGTACCAGCCGCGCCGGGCGCTGACCGTCACGATGCCGCGTGCGGCCAGCCTTGTGAGCGCCTCGCGCACCACGGTGCGGCTGCAGTCGAACAGCAGGGCCAGCTGCTGCTCGCCCAGCCGCGAGCCGGGCGCCAGCTTCTGCGCCATCACCGCTTCGACGATGCGTGCACTGATTTCGGACGGGGAGATGGCCATGCCAGCCTTGTATGCACACCCCATGCCAACTTGTATGCAAGCTTTGCGCACGGGTTTGGTGTGGCCGGCGCCACCTCGGCGTGCGCAGGCCCGGCGACGGTGCGCTGCGGCGGGCCGGGCGGATCAGGCAGCGCTGGCGCTGGGGGCAGTGCGCAGCGGGCGCAGCAGCCGAAGCACGTCGGCGGTGAAGCGCAGGAAGTCCAGCGGCTTGGTCCAGTAGTCCGTTGCGCCGCCCGCCAGCGCCGCGGCCACTTCGTCGGGCATGGCGCTGGCGGACAGCGCCACCACCGGCAGCTGGCAGGTCTCGGCGCTGCTGCGCAGCGTGTGCAGCAGTGCCAGGCCGTCCATGTCGGGCAGGTGCATGTCCAGCAGCACCAGGTCCGGCTGCAGCGTGCGTGCCATGGCCAGGCCGCTGGCACCGTCTTCGGCCTGCACCAGCCGCACCTGGGGCCAGCGGGCCAGCATCTGCTCGACGAGCTGGCCGTTGACCGGGTTGTCCTCGATGTAAAGCACCACGCCGGCTGGCTGGTGGGCGTTTGCGGGCTGCTCCGCAACCGCGTCTTCGACGCGGCCAGGCTGGGCTTCGGGGCCGGCGGCGGCAGCAGGCCGCCAGGGCAGCGTCAGGCAGGCTCGGGTGCCCACGCCGGCCTCGCTGTCCAGCGACAGCTGCCCCTGCATCAGCTGCACGAGCTGGCGCGTCAGGGCCAGGCCGATGCCGGCGCCTTCGATGCCGCCGCGCTCGCGGCCCAGGCGATTGAAAGGCTCGTAGAGGTGGGCCAGCTGGTCGCGCGTCATGCCCAGCCCGGTGTCGATGACCTCGACGACCACCTGGCCGTCCTCGGCCCTTGCGCTGAGCTGCACCGTGCCGGCCGGGCGGTTGTACTTGAAGGCGTTGGACAGCAGGTTGATCAGCACCTGGCGCAGCCGGATCGGGTCGGCCTGCACCCACAGCGGGGCCTGGTCCTTGTACGGCGTGGCGATGCTCACGGCCAGCGTGCCGGCCTGCGGCGAGGTCATGCGCAAGGCGTCGTCGAGCAAGGGCTGCAGCGCCGTCGGCCGGGCGTCCACGCGCAAGTGGCCGGTCTCGATGCGGGAGACGTCCAGCACGTCGTTGATCAGCGCCAGCAAGTGCCAGCCGGCGTCACAGATGTGGGACACCTGCGTTTGCTGGCGCGGCGAGAGCTGCTCGGGCGCGTCGGCCTGCAGCAGCTGGGCAAAGCCGAGCACCGCGTGCAGCGGCGTGCGCAGCTCGTGGCTCATGCGCGAGAGGAATTCGGTCTTGGCGCGGCTGGCGGCCCTGGCCTGGTCGAGTGCGTCGCGTGCCTGCTCGGCCTCGCGCAGGGCGCTCAGGTCCAGGCTCATCGTGATGTGGCAGGGCTCGCCCATGAACTCGATGGCCTCGGCATTGATCAGCTCCGGCAGCACCGTTCCGGCGCGGTCCAGCGAGGTGGTGATCAGGTTGCGCACACGGCCCTGCTGGCGCATCTCTTCATAGAAGCGCGCGCGGCCCTCGGCCACCACGCCAATGCCGAGCGAGGAAAAGGTGCGCCCAATCAGCTCTTCGCGCGTCACCCCGTAGCGCTGGAAACAAGCCTCGTTGGCGTCCATCACCCGCCGGTCGATCATCGAGAGGATGGCGCCTGGCAGCGGTGCCAGGTGGAACATCCGGCTGAAGCGCTCGAAGCCTTCCTCGGCCTGGCGCAGCGCCGCCACCAGCGCGGCTTCGCGGTCGATGTGCTCCAGCGCAAACGCCACGCCGCCGACCATCTCGGTCAGCAGCTGCATCAAGGCCTCGGTGAAAAAACCGGTCTCGTCGGCCGACAGCATCAGCACGCCAATCACCTTGCCGCCGCGCTGCACCGGCACCCAGGCCATCGCCCGCACGCCATGGCGCAGTGCCAGCTCGCGCCATGCTGCGGCACGCGGGTCGTTGGCATAGTCATGACTGACCAGCGGCAGGCCATCGCGCAAGGCGGCAACCGTGTACGACTGTTGCGCCGCCGGGGTGCTCATGTCCCAGGGCTGCGGCACATCGGCCAGGAATTCGTCGGCCGGGCCGGCCGAGGCGGCACGCACGGCATGGTGGCCTTCGCGCAGGTACAGGCAGGCCATCTGCGCATGGCCGGTGTCCACGCAGGCACGGCACATCTCGGTGAACAGCGTCTGCGCGTCCCGCTCGCGCACCATCAGCTGGCTGATGCGAGACAGCGCAAGGTAGAAGCGGTACAGGCGTTCCATGCAGGCTCGAAGAGGACCGCCCACGGCTTGTGCCGGGCCGGTGCCACGGCGCCGTGCCATCTTGCCCCAGCGGCCCGGGGACCGCAATCCGGGGCGAGCGCCCCTGCCAGGTCGCTCAGCCCTCGGTTCCCACCATCCGGATCGCATCAAACGGGCAGCGCCGCTCGCAGATCGCGCAGCCGGCGGGTCGATCACTGGCCGCGGGGTCGGGCGGTGCGCAACTTACCTGCCGCGCAGCATGGCCCCCATCGCAGCGCTCCATTCGGCGGTGAAGGCGCTCGCCGCTCTGAGCTCAGTACTCAACCATTCAAATGGATTGGTCCACTCGCCTGCCAAGGCGCCTTGCCGGTCAATCGCAGCAATTCGTCCGTCTGAACGCTCGGCATAGGACAGCACCCTCTCCATGCCTGAGTTCCTGTCGGCAAACACGACGGGGATGCGATGGCCCTTGGCGAGGCGCTGCTGGACGACATGTTGCGTGCCCATGTCGCGGCAGTGCCAGTCCGGCCTGTTCTCAGGCCAGGGCGATTGGGCATAGAAGGCGTCGGCGCCCTTGAGGGTGAACTCAAAGAAGCCCGCACCGTTGAATGCACTCAAAAAGGCTTTTGCTGTCTCAGGAATCTTGACCCCGACCGTCTTTTCGTACTTCTCGATGTCGTCTAGGGTGGCCGGCGGGAACATGTGAATGGCGAAGTTCAACGGCGCCACCTCTGGTCGGTGGCCGACGAACAGCGCACCGGATTCCGCGTCGCGGAACAGGCCCCGTGGTGCCCACTCGTCAAGGTACGGCGCGACCACTTGCCGCCAATCTTCAGGCATCGCCCGAAGGCGAGTCTTCAGGGTGTCAGGCGAGACGGCCGAGGGGGTGTTCAGCATGGTTGGCCGTTTCTTGGGCGGAGGTGGGTGTGAGGTCAAAGCTTAATCGCAGCAAGCCCAGTTAGCCCGCGGTTGGCTTCGCCATGCGGATCGCATCAAACGGACAGCGCCGCTCGCAGATCGCGCAGCCGGTGCAGCCGGCGGCGTCGTGCAGCACCGCATGCTTCGGGCCAAAGCCGCGCGGATCTGGCGTGTCCAGCCACAGCACTTTGGGCGGACATGCGGCGATGCAGCGACCGCAGCCGGTGCAGGCGGCCGGGTCGATGGCGGGAAGGAGCGGGACTGGGCGTGTCATGGTCGGCGGCGAGGCCTCTTTGTACCGCTTGACGCGTCAGGGGTGAGCGGTGGATTCGCCAGTCGGCTGGCGGGCCTCCGCTTGCCGGTTGCCATGCCGCAACGAGAGGAAGACGACCGCTGCCGTCAGCAGCGTGATGCTTGAGAGCCCCAGCAGCAGCCAGGAAAAGGCCTGCTCGTAGGCCCGGGCCAGCGCCTGGGCGGACAGGCCCGGCGCGAGCGCGGCGGCGGCCTGCAGCCGGCCCCCGGCGAGCTGCTGGGCGACCGCGGCCATGGGTTCGCCTGCCGGCAACTGCATGCGGACCAGCCCGGCCAGCGCCGTGCCCACCAGCGCCAGCGCCACGCCTTCGCCGGCCACCCGCGTGGTGCTGAAGATGCCGGCCGCCATGCCGGCCCGCTCGCGCGGCACCACGCTGAGCGCCAGCCCGTCCATCAGGCCCCAGGGCAGGCTGATGCCGGTGCCGATCAACGCCATCGCGACCAGGGCCTGTGCGCCCGCCGCATGCGCCAGCCAGAACAGCCCGCCGGCCGCGCCGAGCAGGCCGGCGCCGCACAGCGTGGCCGGCGCGAACCACCGCGTCAGGAGCCCGGCGGCGATGGGCAGCACCATCAGCGGGGCGGACAGCGCCGCCATGCGCCAGCCGGCTACGGCGGGCGAGGCGCCTTCGATGCCGGCAAAGCGCGCCGGCAACAGCACCAGCAGCACCACGTAGGCATAGGCCGGCGCGGCGGCCAGGCACTGCACGCCGATGAAACGCCGGTAGCGCAGCAGCGACAGGTCCAGCATCGGCTGCGGGGCGCGGTGCTCGGTGCGCACGAACGCGGCGAACAGCAGCGCCGCAGTGAGCAGCCCGAGGGCGACCGGCGCATTGGCCCAGCCCCGTGCCGCGGCCTGCAGCACGGCGCAGGTCAGCGCCGTGAGCGCCAGTGTGAAGCTGGTGGCACCGCGCCAGTCGAAGGCACCGGCCTGCGGCGTGCGGGACTCGCGCAAGGTGCCGGCACCCAGCCCGGCGGCCAGTGCGGCCAGTACGAGCACCAGCGCAAAAATGGCACGCCAGCCAAAGGCCGTGGCCAGTTGGCCTGCCGCCACCGGGCCCAGCACCAGGCCCAGGCCGAAGCTGGTGCCCAGCCAGCTGAAGGCGCGGGTGTGCGCAGGCCCGTCGAAGGCCTGTGCCAGCAGCGCGGCGCCGCCAGCGAAGATCGCCGCGCTGGCCAGCCCCTGCAGCGCGCGCAGCAGATCGAAGCACCACAGCGACGGCGCTGCGGCCAGCGCAGCCGAACTGCCGACGAACAGTGCCAGCCCGGCGCGGAAGACCCGCCGCCGGCCGAGCCGGTCGGCCAGCGCACCGGCCGCCATCAGGCTGCTGCCGAAGGCCAGCATGAAGGCATTCGTGACCCAGGCCAGTGCGATGGGGCTGGCGGCAAAGCTGTCGGCAATGTCGCCAAGCGCCACGGCCGGGCCGGTGAACGTCATCGGCATGGCCGCGCAGGCCAGGCACACGGCGACCAGCGTGCGGGCCTGGCGGCGGGGCTCGGCGCGGGCGTCGGGATGAGCGGCGGTGCAAGCATGGGAGGGCGACATGGGAATGGGGTGAAACGAAGTTCAGGCTGGTTTCACGATAGAACTTCACGCCCAGCCGATAAACAGGCCGAAAATCCATTCATTCAGGAAAAATTGGCCGCAATTGGCTGCCCGCATGGACAAACTCACCGGCCTGATCGCCTTCGTCCGCACCGCCGATCTCGGCAGCTTCGTTGCCGCCGGCAGGGCGCTGGAGGTGTCCGCCTCGGCGGTCGGCAAGGCGGTGGTCCGGCTGGAGCAGGAGCTGGGCGTCCGGCTCCTGCAGCGCAGCACCCGTCGCGTGTCGCTGACCGAGGAGGGTCGGCTGTTCCACGAGCGCTGCCGCCGCATCCTGGACGACCTGGAAGACGCGCAGGCCATGCTGTCGGCCGCCATGCAGAAGCCGCGGGGCCGCCTGCGCGTCAGCGCACCGGTGGTCACCTACCACTTGCTGCTGCCCTTGTTGCCCGAGTTCCTGGCGCAGCATCCGGCGGTGGAGCTGGAGGTGGACTTCAACGACCGCTTGGTGGACCTGATCGATGACGGCGTGGACGTGGCGTTGCGCAGCGGCGTGCTGCCCGATTCGCGGCTGGTCAGCCGGCCGTTGCGGCCCTACCGCCCGCTGCTGTGCGCATCGCCGGCCTACCTGGCACAGCGCGGCATGCCGGGCAGCGTGCAGGCGCTGGCCGAGCACGACGGCATCCGTTTTCGCGAGCCGAACGCCGGCAAGCTGCAGGAGTGGACGCTGGGGGATGGCACGGCGGACGCTGGCGTGCATCTGCGCCGCACCCTGGTGTTCAACAACATGGAAGCGGTGCGCGGCGCGGCGCTGGGCGGCCTGGGCATTGGCCACATGCCGGACTTCCTGGTTCGCGAGCCGCTGGCGCGTGGCGCGCTGCTCACCGTGCTTGAACACGAGACGCCACCCGGCGGTCGCTTCCATGCCGTATGGCCCAGCAGCCGCCACCTGTCGCCCAAGGTCCGTGCCTTCGTGGATTTCCTGGGGCAGCGGCTGGCGGGCGACTGAGCCGCTTCAGCGGGCCGCGAACATCTGCGCCGGCGTCACGCCGAATTCGGCGCTGAAGGCGGTGATGAAGGCAGACGCCGAGGCGTAGCCGCTGTCCAGCGCCACGCCGGCCACCTTGTCGCCTGCGGCCAGCGGTGAGAGCGACAGCAGCAGGCGCAGCCGGCGGCGCCAGGCGCCGGGCGCAAGCCCGGTCTGCTGCTGGAACAGCCGCACCAGCGAGCGCTCGCTGATGCCGATCTCCTGCGCCCATCCGGCCCAGGTGCGCAGGTCGGCCGGCTGGGCCTGCAGCGCGGCGCACAGGCGCAAGAGGCGCTTGTCGGTCGGCAGCGGCAAGGCCATCACCGCCGGGCGGGCCTGGGCCAGCTGGTCCAGCAGCACCTGCACCAGCCGGCCCTCGGCACCGGCTTCGTCGTACAGCTCGGGCAGCGCGCAGACGGCGAGGATCAGTTCGCGCAGCAGCGGGCCGATTTCCAGCACGCGGCAATCGCCCGGCATCCCGAGGCCTGGGCTGGCCACGTACAGGCTGCGCATCTCGGCCGGCCCGGTGTTGACGACGGTGTGCGGCAGGCCGGCCGGCACCCACACCGCGCGCTCCGGTGGCGCGATGAAGTGGCCCGCCGCGGTGTGCACCTGCAGCACGCCCTGGCTGGCATATGAAAGCTGGCCCCAGGGGTGGCTGTGCTCGGCCGACCAGGCGCCGGCCGGCAGCGTTTCGACACGCGCCAGCACCGCACGCGGCAGCCTGGGCAGGCGCGGCACGCTGCGCTCGGCCTGCGGGCGGCCGGTGGGCAGTGTGGCGGAGAAAGAGGGGGCAGTTTGGCGGTTCGGCGGCATGGCTTGGCGGAGGCGCGGCAGTGGTCCGCGCCCTGGCGGTTAGCCTAACCTGTCTCGCAGACCGACTGTTCCCATCGCATGACCGCTTCCCGCTCCCTCTCTCACCGCCCTCGCGCCACCCTGCAGCGCGGCAAGGTCGACGGCTTCATGCTCGGCATGCTGGCCGCCGTGCTGCTGGCTTCGGCCTGGCCGGACCTGGGCCGCAGCGGCGGGCTCGTGCATGCCGATCAACTGGGCAACATCGGCATCTTCGTGATCTTCTTCCTGCACGGCACCGGCCTGTCCAGCGAGAGCCTGCTGCATGGCGCCTCGCGCTGGCGGCTGCACCTGCTGGTGCAGCTCTGCACCTTTGCGCTGTTCCCGCTGTGGTGGCTGCTGCTGAAGACGCTGCTGGGCAGCATGGTGCCGCCCGAACTGGTGCTGGGCTTTTTCTACCTTGCGGTGCTGCCGTCCACCGTGTCCTCGTCGGTGGCGATGACCGCGCTGGCGCGGGGCAACGTGGCCGCGGCGGTGCTGAACGCCAGCTTGTCCACCTTGATCGGCGCGGTGCTCACGCCGCTGCTGGCCAGCCTGGTGTTCACAGGTGCCAACGGGCAGAGCATGGAGGTGGGCCACACGATGCTGAAGATCGCGCAGATGCTGCTGCTGCCGTTTGCGCTGGGCCAGATCGCGCGGCTGTTCGCCGCGGCCTTCTTCAAGAAGATCAAACCCATCACCACGCTGGTGGACCGCGGCGTGATCCTGCTCTTGGTCTGGTGCTCGTTCAGCGACTCGGTTGCCGATGGCCTGTGGCGCAACCACGGCTGGGGCCTGCTGGCGATGACGCTGGCCGGCGCTGCGCTGTTCCTGTTCCCCATGCTGTGGTTCACCCGGCGCGTGGCCCGGGCCATGGGCTTTCCGGTGGCCGACGAGATCGTCGCCGTCTTCTGCGGCTCGAAGAAGACGCTGGCTTCGGGCGTGCCCATGGCCCGGCTGCTGTTCGCCGGCAGCCCCACGCTGGGCATCGTCGTGCTGCCCATCATGGCCTACCACCAGCTGCAGCTCTTCGTCTGCTCGTGGCTGGCCCGGCGTTATGCGGCGCGGCCGCAGCCCAGCGAACTGCCCAGCGAGCTGGCCGCCGAGACCCAGCCCGGGGCGGCGCAGCCGGGCTGACCCGGCCCGGTGCCGCCACCGCCTCGCCGGGGAGGCGGCAAAACTCGGCGCTGCCGGGTGCGACATCCTCAAGCTTGAGGAGATGCGATGCGCTTCGCAGCAACAATCGGCCCGCAATCGCCTTGCAGGCCAGCGCGCCGCTGGCAGGATGGCGATGGGCGAGGCAACTCGCGGCCCCCGGTGGCCCGCAGCAGCTTGCTGCGCCCAGGCCAGTTTGTGCGGTTGTTGTTTGTCCGGAAGGTGCCGTGTCGCAGTTGGGTCACATCGAGCACTGGGAAACCGAGGGCGGCTACGGCTTCGTCCTGGCCGAGCAGACGCGCTATTTCTTCCACATCACCGACTTCGAGCCGGCCACGCCCGGTGCCGTGCCGGCCATCGGCCAGGCGGTGTGTTTCGAGCTCTCACACGACAGCGGCCCCGGACGGCGCGCAGTGCTGGTGCGGCCGGTGGCCGGTGCCACGTGGCGCTCGCCCTCGCGCCGTCCGCGCTGGGGTGACGCGCCGCTCACCGCTGCCGACGAAGTCAGCCGCGCCTGGTCCAACGCGCCGCCCGCTGGCCGCCGCGTCAGGCCGCATGCAGGGCGCGCCGCGCCAGCCAGCATGCTGCTGCTGGCGTTCACCGTGGTCTGGCTGCTGCTGCTGGCCCGCGGCATTTCCCAGGGCCGGTTGCCCGGCGCCACCTGGCCGGCGCTGGCCGCGCTGAACCTGCTGACCTTCCTGGTCTACGCCTGGGACAAGCAGGCCGCGCGCAAGGGCCGCTGGCGCATCCCGGAGAAACTGCTGCACACGCTGGCCTTGCTGGGTGGCTGGCCTGCCGGCTGGGCGGCCCGCCTGCTGCTGCACCACAAGACGCTGAAGCCCGGTTTCCGCGAGGCCTACTGGGGCACGGTGCTGTTGCATTGCGGCACGGTCGCCGTGATGGTCTTGCACGGCTGAAGCGCCGCTGCGACCATCGGCCTGCCCCGGCGTTCGGCGGCGAAGGAGTGTTGCGATGCAGCTCGGTGCGTTTTCGATCAGCCTGGCCGTCAAGGACCTGGTGGCCTCGCGGGCCTTTTACGAAGCCCTGGGCTTTCGCGAGTTCGGCGGCAACGCCGGCCAGGGCTGGCTGATCCTGAAGAACGGCGAGCACCTCGTCGGCCTGTTCCAGGGCATGTTCGAGAAGAACATGCTGACTTTCAACCCCGGCTGGGACCAGCACGCCAAGCCGCTGGCCGAGTTCACCGATGTGCGCGAACTGCAGCGCCAGCTGAAGGCCCAAGGCATCACGCTGGCCACCGAGGCCGACGAAACCACCGTCGGCCCGGCCAGCTTTGTCGCCATCGACCCAGACGGCAATCCGGTGCTGGTGGACCAGCACCGATGAAACTCCGCCGCCTGATCCTCAGCCTGGCGACCAGCGTGGTGCTGGTGACGCTGAGCTGCCTGGGCGCCGGCGAGGCCTTGAGCCGTCCCGCTTCGCGACTGATCGGCGAGGCACCGCCGGACCTGCAGGCGCGGGCTGTGACCTTGCCGCTGGCCGGTGGCGGGCAGGTGGTGGGCTGGGCGGTGCAGGGGCAGCCCGGACACGGCACGGTGCTGCTGCTGCACGGCGTGCGTTCGGACCGGCGGCAGATGACGGAGCGGGCGCGGCTGTTGCGCCGCGAAGGCTATTCGACGCTGCTGATCGACCTGCCGGCGCATGGCGAGAGCAGCGGTGAGCGCATCTCGTTTGGCCTGCGCGAGGCCGAAGGCGTGAAAGCCGCGCTGGCCTGGTTGCGGCGCGCGCGGCCGGGCGAACCGGTGGGCGTGATCGGTGTGTCATTGGGCGCGGCCTCGCTGGTGCTGGCCCATGCCGAGCCCGCGCCCGACGCGGTGGTGCTGGAGTCCATGTACCCGACGATTGCCGATGCGGTGACCGACCGGCTGGCGCGCCAGCTCGGCGCCACCTCGGCCCAGGCGTTGGCGCCGATGCTGCTGTGGCAGTTGCCGCTGCGGCTGGGCATCAGCGCCGACGAGCTGCGACCGGTCGAGGCCATTCGTTCGCTGCACTCGCCGGTGTTGATCGCCGCGGGTGCGCAGGACCTGCACACCACGCTGGCCGAGAGCCGCCGCATCTTCGACGCCGCGCCCGAACCGAAGCGCTTCTGGCCGGTCGAAGGCGCAGCGCATGTGGACCTCTACGTCCACGCGCCCAAGGCCTACGAGGCCCAGCTGCTGCCCTTCCTGGCGCAGTACATGGCGCCGCGCAGCTGAGCCCGCGCTGTCCGCTGTCATTTCAGCAACCACTGCCGGAACCAGCCGACGATCTGCTGGTCGACCGCGCGCATCTGCCCGCGGTCGAAGCCCGGCGGGTCGTTCAGCAGCGAGCCTTCCAGGCCGGTGAGCCCAGGCGGCAATGGCGAGAGCAGCGAGCCGTGGCCGGCGCCGGGCGGGTTGGCCAGGTGCACGCAGGCACCGGCACAGGCCTGCAGCACGCGGTCGCTGTGGAAGCGCGGATGCAGCCATTGGTCGCCCGGCGCGGTGACCAGTGCCAGCGGCACCACCGGGTGCACCAGCGTGGCCATGTCGAAATCGGCCGCAGCCGGCACGCCGGCGACGATGGCGGCGATGCGCGGATCGGTGTGGCCGTACCAGGCGGTGTCGCTGCCGAAGTACCGGCGCAGCACGGCCTGGGCCACCCAGCGCTTCAGGCCGTCCAGCCAGTTGCCCTGCAGCGTGGTGATCAGGCCGACGCAGGACTGGAAGTCCTCGTCCAGGTGGGCGGCGCACTGGCGCTGGAACTCGGCCGGTGACCAGCGGCCGCCGGCCAGCGTGAGCGCGGTGTGGCCGCCGGCGGACATGCCATAGACGCCGACTCGGTCCACCTGCAGCAGCGGGCCGAAGCGTGCATCGGCGGCCACGGCGTCGATCGCGCGGGACACCTCCTGCGGCCGCCGCTTCCAGCTCTCGGGCCCGGCGTCGCTGGTGTCGCCGTAGTGGTCGCCCCGGTGTTCGGGCAGGGCCACGACGAAGCCCGCCTGCACCAGCGCCCGCGCCAGGTCCGAATGCACCACCGGCGAGCCGCCGGAGCCGTGCGAGATCACCACCAGCCGGCCGTTGCCGGGCTGCGGCGGCGCGTCCGGCGCCAGCGCCAGCGTGAACGCGCCCAGCTGGACCGGCCGCTCCGGCGCGGCACTCGGGTAGTAGAGCGTGACCGGCCCGTCTTCTCCTCGCGGCGGCAACTCGGTCATGCCGACGGCCGCGTGGGCCCCGCAGGCGGCCAGCAGGCCGAACACCAGGGCACCGGCGGCCTTGTGCCAGCCGGACTTCTTCTTCGCAAGGTCAATGTGCATCGTGAACCCTTTTCGGCGGCCCCCAGGCCACCAGGGCTTGCACGATGCGGTGTTCGGTTGCGGGCGTCTCGCCGCGAGTTGGAATGCCCATCCGGCGGCAGCTTTCGGCTGGCCGGAAGCTGCGATTTCAGGTTTCGGCCAGTCGCTGGCGGCGGAATTCGCTGGGCGTGAGGCCTTGTGCCGCCTTGAAGGCCCGATTGAACGGGCCGATGGACTGGAAACCCGCGGCCATCGCGATGTGCAGCACCGACAGCTCGCGACAGGCCGGGTCGGCCAGCGCCTGGCTGGCCGCCTGCAGCCGCCAGCTGTTGACGAAGGCCGTGAAGTGCCTGTGGCCGAGCTGGCCGTGGATGGCGCGGCGCAACCGGTATTCGGGCACCGCCAGGCGTGCGGCCAGCGCCGCGATGGTCAGGCCTTCGTCGAGGTAGAGCGCTTCGTCGCGCATCAGTTGTTGCAGCCGCTCGGCCAGTTGCAGGTCGGCTGCGTCGGTTTGCGGGGAAGGCTCGGCGGCCAGCGGCGCGTCAACCGGCGCCGCCGCGGGTGCCTCGGCCACCACCGGGAGCGCTGCGGCCAGGCCGGCACCGCCGCGCAGCATCAGGCCGATCAGCAGCGCCAGGCCCGCGAGGTCGACCAGCGCCGCGGCAGTCGAGAGCCGGCCGCCGTCGCCAGCCAGCCGCAGCGCCAGCTGGGCGGCGGTGTACAGCACGCCGCCGGCCACCACCAGCAGGCGCAGGCGCCGGCGCGGCTCGACCAGGTCGCCCCGCCAGTGCGCCAGCGTGGCCTGCAGCGCAGCCAGTGCAAAACCCAGCGGCATCAGGCGCAGGACGACATGGGCCACCTGCTCTGCGGCGCTGGCACCCGGCCGGGCCAGCCAGCTGCAGTTCAGCGCCGCGAGCAGCACGACGGCCAGCCAGGCCAGCAGGTGCCGCGGCCCGAGCCGCGCGTCGTCGTCGAACAGCGCCTGCGCAAAGGCCCAGAACAGCACGCTGTTGGCCGTGGCCACCGCAATGCAGGGCACCTGCCACAGCAGCGGCACCCGGGCCTCGAAGCTGGGCGCGGAGCTGACGAGCTGCACCACCAGCCCGGCCGCGAGCCAGCCGCCGGTGGTGGCCAGCGCACTGCCGCGGCGGGCTCGCCACAAGCGGCCGGCCAGCACGGCCAGCAGCGCGATCAAGCCGCCGCGCCAGGCGGCGTCCAGCAAGGCGGCGAGCAGGTCGGCGTCGGACATCAAAGGAAGCGCAGCCCGGCCCGGGAGGCGTTCACTGGTGTTTGGCGTGGGCCGAGAAGAAGTCGTAGATGCCGGTTTCGCTCATGTGACGCGCATCGGCCAGTTCGCCGCCGCGGGTGGCGTAGATCAGCTGGTTGTCGGGTGACAGCACGACGGCCGCGGGAATGCCTTTCTTGATCGGGTTGCCGTAGCTGTTGGCCAGGTCCAGGTTGCGGTTGAAGTTGCCCACGTCCACCTTCACCACTTTGAAGGACTTGGCCATCAGCTCGGCGTTCTTGCCGCTCTTCAGCGCCGCGTCCAGCGCCCGGCAGTCTTCGCACCAGTTGGCGCCAAAGATCACCAGCACCGGCAGCTTGGACTGCCCCGCCTGCGCCAGCGCGTCGCGCAGCTCGGCCTTGGCATCCACGGTTTCGTTGTAGGGCAGCGTCGCGGCCAGTGCCGCGGTGGTGGCAAGGGTGGCCAGCAGGGCCAGAAGGGGTCGCCTGAGCATCGGGATCTCCAAAGCGTGAAGGAACAGGGCCGCGCTGGATGGGCGCGGTGGCATCGGCAGGAATGTACCGAAACCCCGGCGCCCCGAAAGCACCTCAAAATCCGGTCCTTCCCATCCGCTGCCTTTCCATGCTCACCGACCTCATCGCCGCCAAACCCCAGGACGCCGAAGCCATCCTGAACACCCAGGGCCACGCCAACGTCTGGCCCACGCTGGAAAGCCGCAGCCTGGACAGCCTCAAGCTCGCCACGCTGGCGTTCATCCTGCAGGGCAAGCCGATGGACGCGCAGGCCGTGGTCGCGTTTTCCGAATCCTTCCAGCGCCTCGTGGACGGTGGCGAAGACGGCCCCTGGATCGATTTGGTCCCGGAAACCCTGGTGGACGACCTGGCCCATCTCAGCGACGAGCAGGTCGACACGGTGGCCCTGGCCTGGGCCCGGACGGAGCAAGCGCAGCTGGATCGCTGGGACACGCAGGACGTGACCGCTTACCTGCGGGAACTCTCGGCGTTCGCCGCCTCGGCCCACGCCCAGCATCAGTCGCTGCTGCTCTGGGCCTGCCTCTGAGGTTTGGGGGCGCTGCGCCTGACCCGCTACCGCCGGGCCTCGCTGCCGACGTCCTTCAACAGGCGCTGCAATTCAGGCGACTGCCGGAACAGCGTGTGACCTGCCTCCAGCACCTGGTCCACCGCGGCCGGTGGCAGGCTCAGCGCGGTGGGCAGGGTGCGCAGGCTCAGCGAGTTGGACAGGCCGGCCAGTGGTGAGCTGCCGACGGATTCGCCGCTGGCGGCTTCCAGGGCTTCGAGGCTGACTTCGATCAGGTAGGTCTTCAGCGGTGGCGGCGCGTTCGGGTCGGCGTTCGGGCCGGCGGCTTCCTGGGGCCAGCGGGCGACGGCTTCGCGCAGCAGTTCCAGTGAGTCGTTGGAGTGGCGGCCGAGCGGGATGTCGGCCACGGCCTGGGTGACGCGCAGCACCGAGGGCACGAGCTCGGACTGATCGGCCTCCAGGCCGGCGTGGCCTTCGGCATTGACGACGATGCAGACCAGCCAGCGCACGCCGAGGATGCCGGCCTGCGCCATCACGGCGCGCAGCCCGCCGGCAGCCATCGTGGCTTCCAGCATGGCGCGGATCGCGAGGTTGTCGGCCAGGCCGCCGTCCAGCAGGTGGATGTAAGGCCTGGCCTTGCCGTCCTGGTAGCTGGTGGACTGCTGGTAATACTGGGCGCGGCGGCGTTCGCCGAACAGGCCGTAGAGGTCCAGCTGCGGCGGCTGCGGGCAGTGGCCGGCGTAGTTGCGCAGCGTGATGGGCGACAGCGCGATCGGCACTGCCGACGACGCTGCGACCGCGGTGGCCAGCTTCACGCTGCCCAGGTCCGAGCACATCAGGTCGAACTGCTCCTGCTTGAATTCGAAGCGTGCGCCCAGCGACATGTCGGTCGCATTCAGCGTGACCCAGGGTCGCTGCCCGCGGGCCAGCACGTCGGCATAGGTGGCGCCGTGGAAGACCTCGCGGTCCATGAACTCGGCGAACAGGTCGCCGCGGCCGTAGGTGGGCGAGAACAGCCAGCCCCATTGCGCGGGGGCCAGCAGTTCGTGCACGAAGTCGCCCTGCAGGTCGCGCCGCAGCACCTGCTGCTCGAAGGCCGGGAACATCGCGTCGCCATGCTGGGCCAGGTAGGCGGCCGGCCAGCTGCCGCCGGAGACGGCGCTGATGACGTCCAGCTCGTCGAACAGGCTGCGCGGGCCGCGGCCGTCGCCGAGGTCGATGGGCACCTGGCGCATCGCGTCCAGCACGGCGTAGGCCAGCGTGGCCGCGCGGGCGCCGCCACCGGAAAAGGATGCGACCACCAGCAGCTCGTTGCTGTTGCGCCCGCTGGCCGGCACGTTGCTGAGTCGGTAGCCGCCTTCGGCAGTCTCGGCCGCGGCCTTGGCCGGCAGCGGCTGGTTGTAGACCGGCCGGGTGGCCGAACAGCCGGCCAGCCCCGCCGTGCCGAGGACCAGCGCCAGCGCAAGGCAGCGGCGGCGAAGGAACCGGGCGGTGGCGAACAAGGCGGGCATCAGCGCCAAGCCTAGCTGACCGCGCGGTCGCCCGCCATCACCCGGATGGCCTGCAGCATCGTCGGCCGTTCTCGGGGCGACAGCGCCAGGCAGGCATCGCGCAGCGCGGGCAGCGGCGAGCTGGCGGGCAGCGCCGAAGTGAGCGCCAGCAGCTCGTCCAGCAACACGCCGAAGGCCCGCACTTCGAGCGACTGCAGCGCGGCGGCCAGCGGTGCGTCGCCTGCCGGCAGGCGGGTTGCGGCGCCGAAGTCGCCCAGGCGCACGCTGCTGCCCTGGCCCGGCAGCCAGTGCAGGTTGTGCGCATACAGATCGCCGTGCAGCAGGCCGCGCGCATGCAGCTGGCCGACCGCCCGGGCCACGCCCAGCGCCAGCGCGTGCGCGTCATCCGCCGTCAATTTCAGGCTGGGCGGGTACACATCCCGCGTGCAGCTGGCCAGGCTGGGCGGGCCGGCCAGCACCTGGTGACCCGCTGCGAGCAGCGGCATCAGCAGGCCCAGCGTGCCCAGCGGGTGGCCTTGCAGCCGCGCCAGCACGCCGACCAGGTTCGCATGGTCGCCGGCTGCCAGCGTGGCTGCCATCTCGTGTTCGGGCAGGCCGTCGCTGGTGACCTCGCCCTTGAACAGCTTCAGCGCCACGTCGACCGGCTGGCCCTGGGCAGGCGACCAGCGGGCACGGTGGATCAGGCCCGAAGCGCCTTCGCCCAGCAGTTCGCCGACCGCGAGCTCTGCCCATTCGGCCACCGGCAGCGGTGCTGGCGCAGCCTGTTGCCAACCCAGGTCGTGACCCGCCAGCGCCAGCCAGCTCAGGCGCGGCAGCTCGGTCAGCCAGCCGGGCAGCGCCTGCAGCGGGTTGGCGGCCAGGCGCAGCAGTTCCAGTGTCGCGTGGCCGGCAAAACTGTCTGGCAGGCGGCTCATCCGGTTGCCGGCCAGCATCAGCTTCTGCAGCGGGCGGCGGCCCAGTTCGTCGGGCAACTCGGCGAGTGCGTTGTCGGTCAGCGTGAGCCAGCGCAGCCGCGGCGGCAGCGCTTGCGCCGGCAGCTCGGCAATGCGGTTGGCCTTGAAGCCGACCTGCAGCAGGCCCTCGCAGCGGCCCACGGCTTCGGGCACGCGGGTGAAGCGGTTGCCCGAGGCGAACAGCACCTGCAGCCGGTGCAGGCGGTGCAGGTCGGGTGGCAGGTCGCTGAGCTGGTTGTCGCTGAGGTCCAGCACCTCCAGCGTGTCGGCCAGGTCGAACAGCTCGCGCGGAAACTCGGTCAGCCGGCCGCGCAGGTTGACCCGGCGCTGGCCGGCCAGCGCGCCGCTGCGCAGGAAGTCGAGGGTGTGGTGCATGGGGGCAGGCAAACAAGCAAGACAGGCGAGGCAAAGCGTGCCTCGGCGTCCCAAAGCGTGAATTTGGCAGGAACCTGAGGGATTGTCCCAGCGCAGGCCGGCCCGCCACGGTGCCCGGCTCAAGAAGTGCCGCCGCGGGACGAAATGAAGCTGTGCCCCGCTTGGTTGCCCGAACCTGGGGATTGGCCCCTGCCTGCCTGCCCGCGTGCTGTCCATGTTGTTTCGAAAATCCTGTCGGTGCGCCTGGGGCGCAGGTCTGCTGAGCCTGGCGCTGCTGGGCGCAGCCCGCGCCGATGACCTGACCGAGCTGCCGCTGGAGCAGCTGATGAACACCGAGGTGCTGAGCGCCGCGCGCTTCGCCCGCCAGGTGACCGACGCGGCCTCCGCCGTCTCGTTGCTGACGGCGCAGGACATCCAGGCGCTGGGCCTGCGCACGCTGGGCGAGGTGCTGGACCAGATGCGCGGCCTGCAGGTGAGCGCCGACACCAGCTACCTCTACCTCGGGGCCCGCGGTTTCGGCGGCCCGGGCGCCTACGCCGGCCGGGTGCTGATGCTGGTGGACGGCGTGCCGGCCAGCGACAACCTGTTTGACCAGATCTTCCTCGGCCATGACGCGCTGATCGACGTGGCGATGATCGACCGCATCGAATACGCGCCTGGCGCCGGCTCCGCCATGTACGGCAACAACGCCTTCCTGGGCGTGATCAACATCGTGACCCGCCGCGGCCGCGACCTGAACGGGCTGGAAGCGGCCGTGTCGGGCGGCCGCAATGGCGACGGCAAGCTGCGCCTGAGCTGGGGCCAGCGGGCCGACAACGGCGCCGAATGGCTGGCCTCGCTGACGCTGCATGCCAACGATGGCACGCCCAGCTCCGACCTGGGCAAGATCCCCTACGAGGACAGCGATGCCGAAGCCTGGCAGCTGCTGCTCAAGGGCCAGTGGCAGGCGTTCAGCCTGCAGCTGCTGAGCTCGGCCCGTACCGTGCGCTCGCAATACCCCAGCGTGCCGGCCACCACCAGCCAGCAGGACGGCGGCCATGTGGTCTCGCTGGGCCATGACCACAGCTTCGACGACGGCGCGCTGGCCGGCTGGCGCAGCTCCGTGCGGGCGCAGCTGGGTGGCCAGCGCTACAACTACGACGTGGACCTGCAGGGCTACCACGGCAGCATCCGTGCCGAAGGCGCCTGGTGGAGCCTGGACACCCAGGCCAGCTACGAGGGCTGGCAGCGCCAGCGGGTGGTGCTGGGCCTGCGCCTCCGCGAGGACCCGAAGCTGCACTACGACCAGGTCGACTCCGGCTACCCGGACGAGAACCTGGCCATGCACCGGCGCAGCCTGGGACTTTCGGTGGAAGACGAGCTGCGCCTGAGCGAGCAGCTCGTTGCCACGCTGGGCCTGCGCGCCGACCGCCGCACCAACGTCGACTGGACCTACAGCCCACGCGCCGCGATGGTCTGGACGCCGCTGCCGGATTGGCAGTTCAAGGGCTCGCTGGGCCGCGCCACGCGTTTTGCCTCGGCCGCGGAGGAGTCCTTCGGCCTGTCGCCGCAGGACCATGGCGAACACTTGCTGCACCGCGAACTGGCCACCGAGTACCGGCACGACACGCTGCGCTGGCTGGCCACGGTGTACGACTACCGCGTCAGCGAAATGATCTGGCCCGACCAGGACATCACGGCGCTGCGCGGCCACGGCCTGGAGCTGGAGGCCGAGTGGCAATGGCAGGGCCTGCGCCTGCGCGCCAGCCAGGCCTTCCAGCGCAGCCACAACAACCTCGGCAACGAACTGGCCTATTCGCCGCATCACATCAGCAAGCTGCAGCTGTCCGTGCCGCTGGATGGCGAGCGCTGGCGCCTGAGCGCTGCCGTGCGCCGCACCAGCAGCTACCTGCCCACGTGGGACGGCTACACGCCCAAGGACCTGGTGCCGGTGCCGTCCAGCACCCGCATTGACCTGACGCTGCAGGCGCTCAAGCTGATCGGCCCGCTGGACCTGACCATCGGCCTGCGCAATGCCGGCAACACGCCCGAGCACGGGCTGGACCCGTACATGGGCACCCCAGCCGAAATGGGCCGCAAGGTGCGCTACGGCTGGATCGAACTGCGGGGGCATTTCTGATGCGAACCCTGCTGCGCCATGGCCTGGCGGCACTGCTGTTCGCCAGCGCCGCCGCACACGCCCAGGTCGACGAGCGCGCGATGAAGGCGGCCTACCTCTACAACTTCATCCAGTTCGCCCAGTGGCCGGTGCCGCCGGACGAGCCCTTTCGCCTGTGCGTGCTGGGCCGCACGCCGATGGACGAGCCGCTGGCCAGGCTGGAAGGCAAGCGCGTGCTCAATGACGTGCACATCAAGGTCGTGCACGTGAGCCTGCAGGACCCGCTGGCGCCCTGCCACGCCCTCTACCTCGACGACAGCCAGCGCAAGCTGGCGCCTGAGCTGCTGGCCAGGCTGGACAGCGCGCCCATCCTCACCATCACCGACGGCGACGGCCTGGCCGACCAGGGCCTGATGATCGAGATCCAGAAGCGCGACCTGAAGCTGGGCTTCGAAGTCAACCTGGCGATGGCCAGGAAGGTCCGCATCAGCTTCAACGCCCGCATGCTGAAGATGGCCAACTACGTGGCGGGCGCCAAGTGAAAAACCTGCGCCCGCGCCGCAGCCCCGTCGCCCCGCAGCATGCGGCGCCCATGGACCTGGCCGCCGCCCCGCTGCCACCTGCGCCGGACGCCGCGCATCCCCCCATCCGCCGGCTGATTGCCACCTTCGGCCTGTGGCTGACCGGCGCACTGCTGGCCGGCTTCACGCTGGTGATGACGCTGCACGAGCTCAACAACCGCCACCACGAATTGAAGGACAGCCTGCGCACGGTGGCCGGCATCATCGCCACCAACAGCGAAGCCGCCGTGATGTTCGCCAGCGACCGCGAGGCCAACGACATCCTGGCCTCGCTGCGTGCTTCGCCCGACGTGCTGCAGGCCCGGCTCTTCACGCCCGACGGCCTGACCCTGGGCGCCTACAACCGCGACACGCCCGAGCAGCGCCCCGACACCTGCCACACGCTGCAGCCCGACGGCCAGGGCTGGCTCACGCGCTGGTGCGGCGTGGCGTTCTACCTGCCGGTGCAGCGCCACGGCGAGCGGGTCGGCACGCTGGCGCTGGAAGCCGAGCTGCGGCCGATGTACCTGGCCCTGGCGCGCAGTGTGGGCTTCAGCATGCTGGTGGCGCTGCTGGCCTTCGGCCTGTCGGTGCTGCTGTGGCGCCGCGTGGCGGCGCGCATTGCAGACCCGTTGGCCGAGCTGGTGGATGCGGCATTGCACGTCTGGCGCCATGAGGACTTCGAGCGCCGCGCCAGTGCGGCCGGCGCCGCCGAAGTGGTGGCCCTGTCCAGCGCCTTCAACCGCATGATGGAGCAGCTGCAGCAGCGCGACGTGCGCCTGCACCACGAGCTCGGCCAGCGCCGCCAGGCCGAGGCCAGGCTCAACGACCTGGCCTACTTCGACAACGTGACCGGGCTGCACAACCGCCATTACTTCATGGAGCGCATCAGCCAGGCCCTGGCCCGCGCCGGGACACAGGACAGCGGCAGCGCACTGATCTACATCGACCTGGACGGTTTCAAGCGCGTCAACGACACCCTTGGCCATGACCAGGGCGACGCGCTGCTGCGCATGGTCGGCGAGCGGCTGCAGCAGACGCTGCGCGGCAGCGACGTGATCTGCCGCCTGGGCGGTGACGAGTTTGCGGTGATTCTGGAGCAGACCGGCAGCCGCGCGCAGCTGGAAGTCGTCGCCGGCCTGCTGGTCGACGTGCTCTCGCAGCCCTATGCGCTGGCCGGCGGCGTGGACCATGTCTCGGCCAGCCTCGGCGTCTGCACCTTTCCTGAACAAGCCAGCGAACGCGAGCCGCTGCTGCGCCGCGCCGACCAGGCCATGTACCAGGCCAAGCAAGCCGGAAAGCGGCGCTATCACTTCTACGCCCCCAAAGATGACGCTGCGCGCTCCGACGAACCCGCGAGCCAGCCCAAGCCGCCGCGGTCGGCACCCCGGCAAATGCTGGACTGCTGACCTGGGAGGAGGCACCACCGGGCCCTGCGCAAGCGCCGGGCCCGTCAACATGCAAACGCTGGGCTTGAGCGTGGCGGCCGAGCGTCCGTACCGGCAGTTGCTGCGCACACCGGCCCGCCGCTTGGCGAAGTTCCGTCATGTCAGAACTTCGACAAGCACCGCCGCCATGAATCCTCTTCTAATGGGCCTGACTCACAACGGTCACATGAACAAGAAGGAATGGCAATGAAGCAAGCAGCAAATCGCGTCGCCCGGGGGCGGCATCTGGCGGTGGGGGCCGCACTGGCGCTGGGCCTGGCAGGCGCGGCCATCGCAGCCAAGAAGCCGAACTGGGTCGCCCAGGGCACCGAGGCCAACGAGCAGTTCGGCGTGGCACTGAACGCCGAGGCCGACCTCAACGGCGACGGCTACCTGGACCTGATCGTGGGAAGCCCCGGTGGCACGGACTACAAGGGCGCTGTGGACGTGTTCTACGGCACCAAGAAGGGCCTGTCCACGACGGCTGGTTTCCACTACAGCATCGACATGGCCTGGGCCCAGGTGGGCTTCAGCCCGGTGGTGGCGGACGTGAACGGCGACGGCTACCCTGACCTGGTGGTCGGCGCGGACAGCTACTCCGGCGCGAAGCAATACACCGGCGCGGTGATGGTGTTCCTCGGCTCGGCCAAGGGCTTGCCGGCCCAGCCCTCGCAAATCATCGAGGGCGAGTCCACCAACGACTTCTTCGGCTTTGTCATCCGCAGCCTGGGCGACTTCAACGGTGACGGCTATTCCGACCTGATGGTCTCTGCCATTGGCAAGAACGACGGCCTGGGCAGGATCTACGTCTACAAGGGCAGCGCCACCGGTCTGTCCACCGCGCCCGTCTCCGTCATTGACGGCCAGGCCCCGCAGCTGTATTTCGGCCGCGCGGTGACCGTTGGTGATGCCAACGGCGACGGCATCCTGGACATCATAGATGGCCAGTCACCCGTGCAGACAGCAGGCGTGCCCGGCATGGTGAGGGTCTACAACGGCAGCAAGCAGGGCTATGCCAGCACCGCTGCGCAAACCGTGTACTCCGACGGCGCCGACAACTACGACTATTTCGGCGACACGGTGGCCTTCCTGGGCGATACGGACGGTGACGGTTACCCGGATCTGGCCGTGGGCGCCCCCAAGCGCTACAAGGACGAGACTCACCTGGGCTCGGTCACGGTGTTCTACGGCTCGGCCAACGGTTGGTCGACCCAGGGGCGCACGCAGGAGTTGTACGCCCAGAACTTCCCCTACTTCGGCGCCAACATCGTCGGCGGCAAGGACCTGAACGGCGACGGCCGGCAGGACCTGGTGGTGGGCAGCTCGTTCTACGGCCTGCCCAACGACCCCAGCGCCGCCTTCCCGGGCAAGGTCGCCGTGTTCTATGGCGGCAAGAAGGGCTTCCCCAAGACGCCGGCCTACAAGATCTCCGGCGCCGACGGCAGCCGCGACGGGCTGGGCCTGGGCGTGGCCGTGGCCGACTTCAACCGGGACGGTGTGATGGACCTGGTGCTGAGTTCTTCGATCTACTCCGGCACCCTGTCCTACCAGGGCCAGGTGCTGGTGTACCGCAACGGTGGCCAAAAGCCGCCGGAGTCGGCGGCGGCCGACTGAGGAACACCTCGGGCGCAACAGCACCCGAGGCGTACTGGGCGGCTCAGGCGGCCACTGCCTGCCGCACCGCCCGTTCCCAGCGCGTCATCAACTCCTCCGCCCGTTCGCGCGGCAAGGTGGGGTGGAAGACGCGTTCGGCTTTCCACTGCGAAGACAACTCGTCCAGCGTGCGCCAGACGCCGCAGGACAGGCCGGCGAGGTAGGCAGCACCCAGCGCGGTCGTTTCGATGACCTGCGGGCGCAGCACCGGGATGCCCAGCAGGTCGGCTTGGAACTGCATCAAGAGGTCGTTGACGCAAGCGCCGCCGTCCACGCGCAGTTCGGTCACCGGGTGGCCGCCCGCAGCAACCGCGTCCCTGCTCATGGCTTGCAGCAGCGCCGCACTCTGGAAGGCAATGCTCTCCAGCGCGGCGCGGGCGATGTGGGCCACCGTGCTGCCGCGCGTGAGGCCGACGATGGCGCCGCGGGCTTCGGCGTTCCAGTAGGGCGCGCCCAGGCCGGTGAAGGCGGGCACGAACATCACGCCGCCGGCGTCCGGCACGCTTTCGGCGAGGCCTTGCACCTCGGAGCTGGCTGAGATGGCCTGGAGGCCGTCGCGCAGCCATTGCACCACCGCGCCACCGATGAACACGCTGCCTTCTAGCGCGAACTCGGGCACCCACGCCGCTGAAGCGTCGACACGCGCTTGCGCGGCCGAGGTGGTGATCAAGCCGTTGCCGCTGACCTGGAAACGCGCGCCGGTGTGCATCAGCATGAAGCAGCCGGTGCCGTAGGTGTTCTTGGCCATGCCGGCCTTGAAGCAGGCCTGGCCAAAGAGGGCACTTTGCTGGTCACCGGCCATGCCACCGACCGGCAGCGAGGCGCCGAGCAGCGCCGCGTCCGTCTCGCCGAACAAGTGGCTGCTGGGGTGGACTTCGGGCAGCAGGCTGGCGGGGATCTTCAGCAGGTCCAGCAGGCTTTCGTCCCAGCGGTTCTCGCGCACGTTGAACAGCATGGTGCGGGCGGCATTGCTCACATCCGTCGCATGCACGCGGCCACCGGTGAGCTGCCACAGCAGCCAGCTGTCCACGGTGCCGAAGGCCAGTTCGCCGCGCTCGGCGGCGGCGCGTGCGCCGGCCACGTTGTCCAGGATCCAGCGGATCTTGGTGCCGGAGAAGTACGCGTCGATGATCAGCCCTGTCGCCGCCTGCACGGCCTGCGCATGGCCTTGCTCGCGCAGCTCGGCGCACAGCGGCTCGGCGCGGCGGTCCTGCCAGACGATGGCGTTGTAGACGGGCTGGCCGGTGCGGCGGTTCCAGACCAGCGTGGTCTCGCGCTGGTTGGTGATGCCGATGGCCTTCATGTCGGCCGCCTGCAGCCGTGCCTTGGCCAGCGCCTCGCGCGCGGTGGCCAGCTGGCTCTGCCAGAGCTCCAGCGGGTCGTGCTCGACCCAGCCGGGCTGCGGGAAGTGCTGCGTGAACTCGCGCTGCGCCTGCGCGACGATGCGGCCGCTGTCGTCGAAGACGATGCTGCGCGAACTTGAGGTACCTTGATCCAGGGCGAGGATGAAACTCATTTTTCTTGTCTCCTTTGACGACGGCTTGAGTCCGTCGTCACTTCGCATTGCACGCCAACCTTAACCCGGCGCCACTTCGCATTGCACGCCGGCCTCGGCCAGCAGCGCGGGGAAGGGCGCGGGCGGCTCGGCGTCGGTGAACAGCCGGTCGAGCTGGGCGAAGCGCGCCAGTTCGACCATGGCCGGGCGGTTGAACTTGCTGTGGTCGGCCGCCATCCAGACCTCGCGCGACTGCTCCATGATGACCCGCGAGACCTTGACCTCGCGGTAGTCGAAGTCGCGCAGCGAGCCATCCGGCTCGATGCCCGAGATGCCGATCAGCCCGATGTCCACGCGGAACTGGCGGATGAAGTCCAGCGTGGCTTCGCCGACGATGCCGCGGTCGCGGTGTCGCACCAGCCCGCCCGCGACGATGACCTCGCAGTCCGGGTTGTCGGCCAGGATGCTTGCCACGTTCAGGTTGTTGGTGATGACGCGCAGGCCCTGGTGCTTGAGCAGCGCACGGGCCACGGCCTCGGTCGTCGTGCCGAGGTTGATCAGCAGCGAGCAGCCGTTGGGCACCTGGGCCGCGATGGCGCGGGCAATGCGCTGCTTGCCGTCCGCATGCAGGGCCTCGCGCTGGCGGTAGGCGATGTTCTCGGTGGTGGAGCCGGGCAGGCGCACGCCACCGTGAAAGCGCGCCAGCAACCCGGCCTCGGCCAGCAGCTTCACGTCCCGCCGCACGGTCTGCAGCGTCACGCCAAAGCGCTCGGCCAGCGCCTCGACCGACACGCTGCCGCGCGCCTTCACCTCGGACAGCAGCTCGGATTGGCGGGGGTTGGGCGTCATGCGGAAGATTGTCGGCGGCGGCGTGGAGCCTGAAGCAGGCGTTCGGGGCGCAGCGTAATCGAACCCAAACGAAAACAAACCAACGAAACCTCTCTTGCAAACGAACATCGAATTCGGGTAAAACGAAAAAGGACGAACAAAACGAACCGAGGAGACAAAGCTTGCCCATTGCCCCGCCCGCATCGCCAGGCCACAGCGCCAGCACTTCGCAGAGCTGCGACGTGCTGGTCGTTGGCGGCGGCATCAATGGCTGCGGCATTGCACGCGATCTGGCTGGCCGCGGCTGGCGGGTGCTGCTGGCCGAGCAGGACGACCTGGCCGCGCACACTTCGTCGGCCTCGACCAAGCTGATCCACGGCGGGCTGCGCTACCTCGAATACCGCGAATTCGCGCTGGTGAGGAAGGCGCTGCAGGAGCGTGAGGTGCTGCTGAAAAGCGCGCCGCACATCATGTGGCCGCTGCGCTTCGTGATGCCGCACGACCCCAAGGCCAACTTCCTGCGCCCGGTGTGGATGATCCGCCTGGGCCTGTTCCTCTACGACCACCTGGCCAAGCGCGAAGTGCTGCCCGGCTCGCGCGGCGTGGACCTGCGCCAGCACCCGACCGGCGCACCGCTGCAGCCCGGCTTCACGCGTGGCTTCATCTATTCCGACGGCTGGGTGGACGATGCGCGCCTGGTGGTGCTGAACGCGCTAGACGCGCAGGCCCGCGGCGCGCAGGTCCTCACCCGCACCCGCGTCGTTGCAGCGAAGCGCAGCGCCGATGGCTGGCTCGCCACGCTGCGCGGGCCGGACGGTACCGAGCGCCAAGTGCAGGCGCGCGCGCTGGTCAATGCCGCCGGCCCGTGGGCCGAACGCTTCCTGCGCGACACCGCCACGCCCGCCGCCGGCGAGGCGCTGGCCACCAAGCACCTGCGGCTGGTCAAGGGCAGCCACATCGTCGTGCCGCGCTGCTTCGAGCACGACCATGCCTACATCTTCCAGAACCCCGACAAGCGCATCATCTTCGCCATCCCCTACGAGCGCGACTTCACGCTGATCGGCACCACCGACCAGGAACTGCACGGCGATCCACGCGGGGCCAAGATCGCCCCCGACGAGATCGCCTACCTGTGCGAGCAGGCCAGCCGCTACTTCACGCGGCCGGTGCGGCCCGAAGAGGTGGTGTGGACCTACTCCGGCGTGCGGCCGCTGCTGGACGATGCGGCTGGCGATCCGTCTGCCGTGACGCGCGACTACCTGCTGGAAACGAACACCCTCGCGGGCGCCGAGGCAGAAGAACGCCGGGCCGCCCCAAGTTCTTCTGCCAACCCCCTCGGGGGGCCTGGCGCGACAGCGACAGGTTTGGGGGCTCCATTGCTTTCAGTCTGGGGCGGCAAGATCACGACCTTCCGCAAGCTGGCTGAAGAAGCGGCGGACGAGGTCGGCGACATGCTGGGCGAGCGCCGCAAGCCATGGACCGAAGGCGCCTTTTTGCCCGGCGGCGACCTGCGCGAATGGATAGGCCCGCCGCAGCGGCCGGACACCGATTTCGAGCGCCTGGTACAGACCATCGGCCAGCGCCACCCGTGGCTTCCACGTGAGCTGACGCGCCGGCTGGCGCGCGCCTACGGCAGCCGCATCGGCCTGGTGCTGGGCAAGGCCGAGTCGCTGGCCGAGCTGGGTGCCGAGGTGGCGCCTGGCCTGCATGAGGCCGAGCTGCGCTACCTGGCCGAGCACGAATGGGCCCGCAGCGCCGACGACGTGCTGTGGCGCCGCAGCAAGCTCGGCCTGCACCTGAACGAAGACGCACGCCAACGCGTGCTGGACTGGATGACGAAGTACATGAACGAACAGCCGCAAGCCAGCAGCGCGGGGGTCACATGCAGCTGACGCTGGACAAGATCAGCCAGCGGGTCGGCCCGCAGACCTGGCTCTACGAGATGAGCATCGCGCCCAAGCCCGGCGCGGTCACCGTGCTGCTGGGCGCGACCCAAGCCGGCAAGACCACGCTGATGCGGCTGATGGCCGGGCTGGACAAGCCCACCGCCGGCCGCGTGCGGGTGGACGGCGCGGACGTGACCGGCAAACCGGTGCGCGAGCGCGACGTGGCCATGGTCTACCAGCAGTTCATCAACTACCCGTCGATGACGGTCTACGACAACATCGCCTCGCCGCTGAAGCTGAGCGGCAAGCCGAAGGCAGAGATCGACCGCCGGGTGCGCGAGCTGGCCGCCAAGCTGCACATCGAGGTCTTCCTGGACCGCCTGCCCGCCGCGCTTTCCGGCGGCCAGCAGCAGCGCGTGGCGCTGGCCCGCGCACTGGCCAAGAACGCCCCGCTGATGCTGCTGGACGAACCGCTGGTGAACCTGGACTACAAGCTGCGCGAAGAGCTGCGCGAGGAGCTGACGCAGCTATTCGCCGCAGGCGATTCGACCGTGGTCTACGCCACCACCGAGCCGGCCGAAGCGCTGCTGCTGGGGGGCTACACCGCGGTGATGGACGCCGGCGAACTGCTGCAATACGGCCCCACCGCCGAGGTCTTCCACCGCCCGGCTTCGCTGCGCGTGGCACGGGCCTTCTCCGACCCGCCGATGAACCTGCTGGACGCTGTGCCGGCCGAAGGTGGCGTGCGCGTGGGTGGCAAGGAAGTCTGGCCGCTGACCTTGCCCGCAGGCACTTCGAGCAGCTTCACGCTGGGCCTGCGTGCGAGCGCGGTGCGCGTCACCGCACGCCCCGGCGACCTTGCGTTGCCGGGCCGCGTCGAACTTGCCGAGCTGTCCGGCTCGGACACCTTCGTGCACGTGCACACCGCCGTGGGCGAGCTGGTCGCGCAGCTGACCGGCGTGCATGACTTCGAGCTCGGTGCCAACGTGACGCTGCACCTCGCGCCGGCACAGCTCTACTGGTTCGGGGCCGATGGCGCGCTGCTGCAGGCCCCCGCGGCCCGGGGGATCTGACATGGCCAAGATCGAACTCGACCTGGCGCACGCCTACCGGCCCAACCCCAAGCAGGACAGCGACTACGCGCTGCTGCCGCTGAAGATGAGGTTCGACGACGGCGGCGCCTATGCGCTGCTGGGCCCTTCGGGCTGCGGCAAGACGACGATGCTCAACATCATGTCCGGCCTGCTGGTGCCTTCGCAGGGCACGGTGAAGTTCGACGGGCAAGACATGACGCGCGCGACGCCGCAGCAGCGCAACATCGCCCAGGTCTTCCAGTTCCCGGTGATCTACGACACGATGACCGTGGCCGAGAACCTGGCCTTCCCGCTGAAGAACCGCAAGGTGCCGGCGGCGCAGATCCAGCAGCGTGTCGGCCAGATCGCCGAGATGTTGGAGATGAGCCACCAGCTGAACATGCGCGCGGCTGGCCTGAGCGCCGACCAAAAGCAGAAGATTTCGCTGGGCCGCGGCCTGGTGCGGCCGGACGTGTCGGCGGTGCTGTTCGACGAGCCGCTGACCGTGATCGACCCGCACCTGAAATGGCAGCTGCGCCGCAAGCTCAAGCAGATCCACCACGAGCTGAAACTCACGCTGATCTATGTCACGCACGACCAGGTCGAGGCGCTGACCTTTGCGGACCAGGTGGTCGTGATGTCGCGCGGCATGGTGATGCAGCAGGGCACGCCCGAGGCCTTGTTCGAGCGGCCGGCGCACACCTTCGTGGGCCACTTCATCGGCTCGCCGGGCATGAACTTCCTGGCCGTCGAATCGCAAGGTGCGCAGCTGCAGATTGCCGGCCAGTCGCTGGCAGCGCCGCGGCCCTTGCCGGCTGGCGCGCTGAAGCTTGGCATCCGGCCGGAGTACCTGGGGCTGGACGTGGTGGGTGCACCGGGCACGCTGCCCGCCAAGGTCAAACAGGTACAGGATATCGGGACGTATGTGCTGGTGACGATTGAAGCGGCCGGCCAGTCGCTGAAGGCGCGGCTGTCACCCGACGCCGTGCGGCCCGAGGTCGGCAACGCGCTGGGCATCCAAGTGGTGGGCGCACATACCTGCTTCTATCAAAACGAGGAGTTGGTGGCATGAGCGCGACCACAAAACCGGTGAACCAGAAGGCGTGGTTCCTGATCCTGCCGGTCTTCATCTGCGTGGCCTTCTCGGCCATCCTGCCGCTGATGACGGTGGTGAACTACTCGGTGCAGGACATCATTTCGCCCGAGCGGCGGGTGTTCGTCGGCACCGAATGGTTTGCCTCGGTGATGCGGGACGAGGACCTGCATGCGGCGCTGTGGAACCAGCTGCGCTTTTCGCTGGCTGTGCTGGCGGTGGAGCTGCCGCTGGGCATAGCCCTGGCGCTGGCGATGCCGGCGCAGGGCTGGAAGTCCTCGGCCACGCTGGTCATTGTTGCGCTGTCGCTGCTGATCCCTTGGAATGTCGTGGGCACCATCTGGCAGATCTTCGGCCGCGCCGACATCGGGCTGATGGGCTACGGCCTGGCGCAGCTGGGCATCGACTACAACTACACCGGCAACGCCACGCACGCCTGGCTCACGGTGCTGCTGATGGACGTGTGGCACTGGACACCGCTGGTCGCGCTGCTGGCCTTCGCCGGCCTGCGCAGCATCCCGGACGCGTATTACCAGGCCGCGCGCATCGACGGCGCCAGCAAGCTCGCGGTTTTCCGCTACATCCAGCTGCCGAAGATGCGCGGCGTCTTGATGATCGCGGTGCTGCTGCGTTTCATGGACAGCTTCATGATCTACACCGAGCCCTTTGTGCTCACCGGTGGCGGCCCCGGCAATGCCACCACCTTCCTCAGCCAGTACCTGACGCAGAAGGCGGTCGGCCAGTTCGACCTGGGCCCGGCGGCGGCGTTTTCGCTGATCTATTTCCTGATCATCCTGCTGTTCTGCTTCGTGCTCTACAACTGGATGCAGCGCGTGGGCCAGGCGCAAGAGGAGACCGGCCATGAATGAATCTCGCTTTCAAAAGCGCACGCTGCTGCTGATCGCCTACCTGGTGTTTGCGCTGCTGCCCATCTACTGGATGGTCAACATGAGCTTCAAGACCAACCAGGAAATCCTGGCCAGCTTCAGCCTGTGGCCGCAGCACTTCACCTGGGACAACTACAAGCTCATCCTGACCGACGAGAGCTGGTACTCGGGCTACGTGAACAGCATGATTTACGTGGCGATGAACACCGCCATTTCGCTGACGGTGGCGCTGCCCGCCGCCTACGCCTTCAGCCGCTACAGCTTCCTGGGCGACAAGCATGTGTTCTTCTGGCTGCTGACCAACCGCATGACGCCGCCTGCGGTGTTCCTGCTGCCCTTCTTCCAGCTCTACACCACCGTGGGCCTGATGGACACGCACATCGCCGTGGCGCTGGCGCACCTGCTGTTCAACGTGCCGCTGGCGGTGTGGATCCTGGAAGGTTTCATGTCGGGCATTCCGCGCGAGATCGACGAGACCGCCTACATCGACGGCTACAGCTTCCCGCGCTTTTTCCTGGCCATCTTTCTGCCGCTGATCAAGGCGGGGGTGGGCGTGGCCGCCTTCTTCTGCTTCATGTTCTCGTGGGTGGAACTGCTGCTGGCGCGCACGCTGACCAGCGTCAACGCCAAGCCCATCGTGGCGACGATGACGCGCACCGTGAGCGCCAGCGGCATGGACTGGGCGACGCTGGCCGCCGCCGGTGTGTTGACCATCGTGCCGGGCGCGATCGTGATCTGGTTCGTGCGCCACTACATCGCCAAGGGCTTTGCCATGGGGAGAGTCTGAAATGCTGGATTGGATGGTTTGGACGACACCGGTTGCGGTGTTTTTCTGCTGCATCGCGCTGATGCTGGTCGGCATGACGCTGTGGGAGATCAAGTCGCCCACCGTGATGCGAAAGGGCTTCCTGCCGATTGCCACCACGCGAGGCGACCGGCTGTTCATCGGGCTGCTGACGGCGGCCTACATCAACCTGGCGTTCGTGGGCAGCGCAGGCTGGTTGGCAGAGGTGCTGAAGCTCGACAGCGAGCCCAGCGTGTGGATCAGCTTCGTGCTGTCGATGGGCGCGCTGGCGCTGATCATGCGGCGCGGCTGAAGAGTTTCGTGTGTGAGTGACCCGTTCTACAAGAGGAGACAAATGATGATGAGCAAGTTGCGCATTTCGACCCTGGCGCTCGCTGCGCTGGCCGCCCTGGGCAGCCATGCGGCCTGGGCAGGCGAGGCCGAGGCGAAGAAGTGGATTGACGGCGAATTCCAGCCTTCGACGCTGAACAAGGACCAGCAGCTGGCCGAGATGAAGTGGTTCATCGAGGCAGCTGCCAAGCTCAAGGCCAAGGGCGTCAAGGAAGTCTCGGTGGTCTCGGAGACGCTGACCACGCACGAGTACGAGTCCAAGACCCTGGCCAAGGCCTTCGAGGAGATCACCGGCATCAAGGTCAAGCACGACATCATCCAGGAGGGTGACGTCGTCGAGAAGCTGCAGACCTCGATGCAGTCCGGCAAGTCCATCTACGACG
>Ga0307514_10000721_pt1 | contig 57155 bp, 43 predicted proteins | sample 16_EM_MG_FD_203088 | JGI IMG/M metagenome (GOLD analysis project Ga0307514, IMG submission 203088) | Populus trichocarpa ectomycorrhiza microbial communities from riparian zone in the Pacific Northwest, United States - 16_EM | ecosystem: Host-associated > Plants > Roots > Unclassified | place... | reverse complement strand
TAATTAGAGTATGACAGGACCCAATATCCCCTCCGCCTCCGGGCGAGCCGGCTAGATGGCGGAGCTCCCCCCCGCTACCCTTCATCCCCGCTGACAAATGAAAAGACTAAACGATAGACCAACCCAAACCAGACCAAAAAGGAAAAGAAAAGAAGGTATACGCCCACTGCCGCCGCTCCCCGCCCCTGAGTCAGCCTCTGCGCCTGCTCCATACCGTCCTTCATCTGGGCGGGAACTTCCCGACTTCAGTAGCCGCCAGGAAGGCATGATACATATTTGTGACATGTGACTTGTACCGGCGATGAATACCATTGACTGGAAGAATTCATTCGGGGTTCGAATGAGACAAAGAACAATCCTAAAAGACGATACCAACAGACTATCGTCAAAGTGTCCTACTGCAACCTTACCCATGCAATCGAGCAGACTACCGAAATCATGAATGGCCTACCGAAAGCCCTACTGAGAAGGCAACCGGGCCTTACCGAAGGCATTAAATGGCGTATAGAACAGGTCAAATAAAAAACGTATTGAATAGACTACTGAAGCCGTCGAAGTTGAACGAGTCATACCGAAGGGCCTACTAGATAGTCAACTCTAGGTCGGCTTATTGAACCGAATACCGTAATACTGAATGCACCACCGAAAGCTAAGAGGCGCTTACTGGACAACCTATCGAGAAGTCTATCGAGAAGTAGCTGGGAGTCTACTAAGCGTTTACTGATGAAGCCTTCTACCTAGAAAAGTTTACCGAACGACACTCTATCCAAAGGGGAAGCATGCACAAGGCCATAGCAGACGACTACTACCGACGGGTAGCGAGATACCGTACAAAGCAATTACATGCACTGAGATCTCCGCCAGAATGCCGCCAGCATGACACTCAGCTTGAGTCCAACATCGCTGGACAGAGCACGCAAAATATCCTTAACAGTCGATCCAGCTCAGTTGCTCTGCGAGGAACGCGAAAACACTCCGCGACTTGAACTTAAGTCCATCAGTTATACTGTGGTAATTAAGCAAGTAATATATGAAATGTACATAAGTATACCCTCATTCACCTGCAAGTCTCAGGTTTACGATATCGTTAAAACTGAGAGTGCGGTTGTAATATAATCGTTATAACTTACTGAATATTGATATAGTGCAGTCAGCTTTGAAGACATGGTAAAATCTGAGACCTGAAGGTGAAAGAGGGACTAATTCTGGACGTTCATACATAGATCATATCCTAATCAGAACTGTCTATGGACTCTTTCGACAATAATGATCGAAAATGACCGTGGCCTGTGGCGCGGGAATGTAAAGTGAAAAACGGTCTCTATAATGTACTTCCGCGAGTAAAGCTGCGATCAGAAAGCTTTCTATGTATGAAGTGTGCAGAATTAGCCCTTCTGTCACCTCCAAATCTCAGATTTATTATATCTTTAAACTGACTGCATAATACCTAATTTTCGGCAATTTATGCGGTTTCAGCGGGTTTTTACAGCTGCGCCTTCAGTTTTTGGGGTATCTCAAATCCGAGACCTGGAGGTGAAAGAGGGCATAGTTATGCACATTCCATATACAGATTAATCAATTATTAAACTAAAACTCGTGGACTTAATTGGGCTCAAAGTTGGAGAGTTTTTTCGCGTTCTTTGCCAAGCTACCGTGACGGTTCCAGCGACGTTAAAATTGACACACTGAGAACCCGAGAACACGAGCTCACTGGAATACCGGGCAAGACGTAGTTAGATACGTCAACGATTGAGGTGCCATATTAAGTGGCACTCGCGATGTAATCGATTAATCAATAATTTTTTCCGAGGTTATCCTAAGAAACTGCCACGAAGCCCAGCGCCAATACATGAGCGGGTACGGGTTCGGAAATAAACGGTCGGTGTGTTCCCGAGTGGAGATATGGATGACATGTTAAATTAAGTTTGCTTTCCCTTCTTTCGGATACCGGCCCGGTAAAATAGCGTCGGTACGGATCGTTACCCGAGTGTACTAGCGGAGCTATACAATCGAAGCAGGATGGTGTGAGGCAGCTGTCAAATTTCCTGCTCGCACGATCCCAATTATCATTTCATGCATACCTTATCGTTGATGTACCTGTACTTGAGCCCTGTTTAAACTTTCTAGGACTGATTAATTACCTAGAGTACTCTTTTCACTAACTGACTAAATAGTACTAACAACAAGGTCTCCATCACTTATTGATTCTCGAGTTCGTGAGTGCGTCAACTGCGCTACTAGAGGGGTACCGTATGGACCCATGTCATTAGAACATGACGAGCCAACAGCAACCGGCACTATAAGAAACCCTCATACTGTGCCAGAAACTTTAAAACCTTCTAATATCCCACATTTCCGTTTTTGTTCTCTTTGGCTGTATTTAAACCGGACTGACAGAGAGTCCGTTGTTAGTCTCGATTTCGTTGGGTTTGTCGGTCGCTTGTTGCTGGGTAACTTTTGTTGACACATGTCACTAATCTCGGAATCAGCCGGGAGAGACCTCGGGAACTGCTTGAAACAGTAAACGAACGCAAAGAGTATCCAGAATAGGCCCGCACCAAAGAACTCGGAATTATCGTTGTACGAGTACGCACTTACATTGAGTTGGTCCCTGCAAGCATGTGACTCCGCCTGCTCCACCACCTCTCTCTATCGACTCCACCGCCGACTCTGCAAACTCCACTGCACCACAACGTCAAAGTTGGTATCGATTTCCTCCACTGCTCTCGATCGTCCATCTCTCCGCACCCACCGCACTCGTTGACGTCTGTTCTTGTCGCACATTTGCTACTCAGTGTTCATCCTCTTCACACTATGGCCTCCGTCAATGTCTATACCTCCTCTACACTCTGCACTCACCTCGTATGCCTCATTGATCCTATTTCTACGCTAGGCTTTCCGATCTCCCCCGCATAACGTGTTCGGCAATATTCCTCTCTGTTTTGCACGCCTCCGTTTCAACTATTTGTCTATGTAAGTATGCCCATCTCATGATCTTTAATTTCTAATTTTAGAGAACTTGCTGTTATCAATGTCAGGGCAGACACTAAATCACAAGTACCCGCCCGGACCAGGGGGGATTAAGGGGCTGTCATACTCTAAATAGAGTGAATACAGTATGATTAAAACAAAACAAAAAAAACAAAAACCCGCCCGGACCTGACATAAACACTGAGTGATCTTTGTTTATTACGGACTGACCACGAGGTGTGTCGAATTCGATAGATAGTCGCGTGTGACTTCGTTTGTACCCTCTGACCTCCTCCGCCGTTCCTCCTCTGCCGTTGCCTGCTCCTTCGCCCTCTTGTATCCTCGACTCTCGTTTCTCAGCCCTCGTCTACCCAACTGCCATCGTCTCAACCCTCATCTATCCCTCCGGTCTCGTTTCTCCTTAGTCCTCGTCTACTTCTCTGTGTCTGCAGCATGCCGCAGTCTACACTCTCTTCCGGCCTCAACTTCCTCACCCCTGTCTTGTATCCAATGCCGCTATCGTCTCCTCTGCCGTCATCCTTTCTCCACCGTCATCTGCTCCACTGTATCTCTCCTCGACGCCATCATCTACGTCTACCGTAGTCACGGCAGAGGAATGGGCTGAAGCAGTAACCTGACAGAATCGAGAATAGACTTTAGGAACTTTGCAACTTGGTAGCATCACTTCAGCGTCCCTCTTTGCCGATTACCACTTGCCGTTGACCGGAAAGTGGGTAGCGTTCTGATCGCGAGCGATCGAGTCGAGTTGACCGAAGGAACAGTGACACAACACGGGAACACGGGGCCCGAACGACACGTCTATAGGATGAATTTGTGTCGCATCAAGTACGAGTACGATACTTCGGGGTGGTGAGCCCGCAGAGGTACTGCCAAAGTAAAGCGCTGGGTATGTAATCCGCAACAGAGTAGACATTCACGGTACAGACTGTGATAGTGACAGCGCCGAGGACTCAATGTCAACCATATGACCTTATGTTGGCGGCGAAAACATAGCCCAACCGGGTCGGGGAGCTACGCCAAAGGCTGCTATTTTCAGGCATCCAATAGTCCGTCCCGTCCGTCCAAGGCTATACCCGGGACCGGACGACTATGTTCGGGGTTCAAGATTTTATGACTGACGGACCAGGGCACTCCATGACATGACCACAGGACTACGGGGATGTACAGTTCACTAATTGGCCCCCAAAGATACTACGGCTAACCATTTGTTCCGGGATTGGGTTACTTTACTCATGCGGGGTAGATTTTTGTCCCGGAACTCTCATTCCCGAGCCGGATATACTATATCCGACCCTGGTCAAGACTACGGTCATCTTTATTGGGCCCTGGGCTTGAAGCTTTCTCCCCAGGACGTACTAGTCCTCCGAAACTCATGCCCCGGACGTGACGACGATATCGGGCCCGAATGAATGTAGTCCCCCCAGACCGTTGAGAACCCTGGCTCTCTTGCGGAATAACCAAGCTGAGCGGACTGTGGGCAGAAGTTGGGTCGATCTTAGAAATTGGAAGGTCTTGCAAATTGGGGGCCTTTTTTGGATTGAGCGGGATGTAGGGAGTACGATCGGTGCATTTTTGTATTTATCTCAGTCGGCCCTGAGAATAGACTCTACGCACTTCGCACTTTGCATTAAATAGTACGCGCCGATGACAACCATTCTACTTTTGGCTATGTATGAAGAGAAAATTGAATTGTACTCAGCACTCTACAGCTCATGTGCATAGTATCGCAGCCTACAAACACTGCCGAAAGAGGGGGTGTCTAGGCTCTGTCATACTCTAATTAGAGTGAATACAGTATGAATAAAACAAACAAACAAACACTGCCGTAAACCTCTTGTGCCAAACACTCCCCAACACCACCACCACCGGGCCGCCGCCTCATAGGCTTAGATTAGATTAATTCGTCCTCCCACCTCCGAAAGTAAAAGAATTGGACTTTTCATCCCGGAATTGGCCAGCATGGCGTTGCATTGCAGGATGCATACTCAAGGATGTGTATCGGCAGTTCAAATCGAAATACATAGTGCAGTGCGGTTTTTACCTGTGCTTGTCACTCATAGGGAAACAAGCCACCAGCTTAAACCGGATAATTACCGCACGTGCGCTGATCACATTGTTAATACGAAGAGCCCTTTCGCAAAATGGGTGTGTAGCTCCTTATCGTCAATTTCTAGCCAGTCAACTGGGACTGACTAACCCTTGCTTGACAGCGCATGCATATCGGTGTATGTCTATTGCGCTACGGATATGCAGGGATATAAGCATGTGCCAATTCTCACGCATGTTGGTTTCTTTTGCGCAACATTGCCCTACCCCGTATTTATTGTGGTAAGTCCATAGTTTAGTCAAACAACCATTTGTCCAGGTAACTTTTATCTTGATCTCTTCAGTTCCTTTCAGTCTCTCGAGCTATCGTGACAGTTACCAGTACATTCAGAACAATCAAACTAGCAACACATTGTACCAAAAGCCTCGGTCATGAGCCACGAGAACTCTGTACGTCTGATTGTTCTTGTTTGAGATGTGCTCAGATGTTGATGGTGACATCACAGGCACGCCATACTCCAACCGAGGTCGCTAACAATAGTAATCAGAATGTCTCTAGGTCGGCACGAATGGGTATGTCAAACCTAATGGGGAGATACACTCCTCAACGAACATTTTGCCTCGCGCTACGTCTGCATTGGGGATCACTTCGGTTGATAATAAGATTAGGAGATACTATAATGAATAACTATACTACGTCCCCAAAACCTCGCGCTATTAGTTACGATCAGTTGAAAACTCTGAGTTAGTGAGCTACTTTGAATCGAGTGGAAGCTAGATTATGACTTTTCCGCCACTAACCACCATCTGCCCCAGTCGAAACGAAAACGGATTGGACAATGCTCCTAGGCCTGCTGTCTGTTGACCAAAATCAACTTAGATCCACGATCTCGCATCATGACTTGAACGAACCCAAATTTTACTGGATCACCAGAAACATTGAATTTACGCAATGGGAATCGGCCAACGACTCACGAGCGCTATTTCTATCTGCACCGCCTGGCCACGGGGTGACCGAAGTTTGCTTGCACGTCATGAGTCTTGCTAAGGAGAATTCCTCTCAAACGAAGGGCTCTGTGTTGCATTTCTTCTGCTCATCTGCGACAGAATCTAGGCCATCGACCGTCCTCACTCACACGCTACTCCACCAAATTGTTTGCAGTGCAAATGCTGGAAAGGCCGACTCCATCGCAGCTGCTTTCCTCAACTCCCTTCTGGGTGCACATTTTCGGCTTCACAAGCAGGATTTCAAGGAGGACGATCCTCTAGATACGACGATGCGGAAGATTCTAAATGCTCCCGACAACGTGCTTATAGAAGCTTTAGCTGAAGCCATAAAGCAGGCAGGGTTTCAGGAGTTGATGATCGTCGTCGATGGGTTGTGGGGGGATATCGCTCACTGGCTAGTCAAGTACATTATGCAAGCAACACCAAAGCTAAAAGCTTTGCTTACAAGCCGACAAAACATCGACGGAAAGATACCAGATGAAATGCAGTTTATCGAGTACGACAAGGAGCGGCAGGGTTTGCATATCCGTTATTTTCTAGCTTACATCCTGGCTAACTAGCTAATCCAGCGTGTCTTCGCCTTCTTCAATATGATGATACACACTATGATAAAATTTCAGAGGAGCATCACGGTTCGCTGGAGTGGCTCTGGAACCATCCAAAATACCTAGCATGGTCGGCATCAACATCCAACCTTCTGTACATCCAGGGAAGGCCTGGTAGTGGGAAAAGCACGCTTGTGAAATATTTTGAGAAAAACCTTGCGATGAGGGAACGAAACGCCTGTTCCAGTATTGTGGCCCATTACTTCTACACACGTCGTGGGACCATACTGGAGAGTACTCATGAGAATATGCTGCGGTCGATTCTCCATAGTATACTTCAGCAGGACGAGTCGACGTTTTTTCATTTCCAGCTGGAACTCAGGAACTTTCAGCGTTGCAATCGCTCGAAATGGCCTTACGAGTCGTTAAAAAATGTTCTATCTTCTTTTGCAAATCATCCCTCAACAAGACCAATGTACCTCATTCTTGACGCGATGGACGAGTCCAACGAGGATGACAGACGAAGCATCATACAGTTGCTATTTAAGCTTTGCTTAGAAGAAAATCCTTGCAAGATAAAGGTTTTCCTCGTAAGTCGCCCTGTGGTTGAGCTCAGATCCAACATCGAGGAGCACCATCATGTTATATGTATGCAGGACGAGAATAACGACGACATTTCCAGATTTGCAAATGATTTCCTCAGCTCAGATCTCAAGTTAACAGGGAAAATCCTGCACGAAGCCACACGCTATATCGCCAGCCATGCCTACGGTGTATTCCTATGGGTGAGCTTGCTTAAAACCGAACTAATCTCATATGTCGAAACTGCCTTTACAAATGCCGATATCTTAGATATTTTAGATAGTCTTCCTCGGGAACTGGAGGATTTCTACGAATTTAAGTTTCGCAAGCTGGAGAGTGGCCAACTTGGGGACATCAGAGATGGAATAAAGATTTTTCGATTTGTTCTCTTCACATTTCGCCCTCTTACTGTCATAGAGATTTGCGAGGCTCTTGCTGTGACAGATGACCGCAACCCTCCCTATGAGGAATTCCAGCAAAACAGAATATATGATATCATAAGGCGAATCAATCACTGTGGAGGCAACTTTTTGGAAATTACAGGTAACTAAGTCCCTCTGAGGGCTACATCTCAATACTGATTAGTTCTGCAGCAGATGAAACTGTTCAATTTATTCACCAAACAGCCCGCGAGTTTTTGATTAGGACAATCCCAAATGCGTTGAAATTGAGGTTCGAGATTAACAATGAGGCTCACGGAGCAATAACAAAAACCTGGGTTCGATATCTCATGCAATGTTTCACAAACCCCACCATGCAAGATACGTTCTCAAGAATCAAGATTTGGGGCCCGACAGACTTTCGAGCCTATATTGAATATCTGAACGAATGGCCATTACTCGAATATACACTTCGCTATACCAGAGACCATGACCGTTATAGTCAGAACGAAGTCGCTTCACCACACATTACACCTTTGGTCCGGGAATTGTTAGAAAATCGAGCCTCATACTTTCTAGGGCGCTGGATGGCTTTCCGCTTCGGAGAAAGCAATTCTACTCTGGAGTTCCTAAAGGATATCTCACAATGCCAGGTGGGGGAGGCGAAGCGGGGACAAACTTTTCTCGCTCTCCAACCTCAGGCAACTGCCGAGAACTTCCAATTCAATACTATCGACACGGCTGAAGAAAGTAAGTTATCTCGAGTGTCGGAAGCATTGCTACTACTGTACTATTCACTGTAGTTCGGACGGGGTGTGCTTGGACAACAAATTGGGAATTGGAGAGCTGTTCGCATATCAGACAGGTTTTAAGTTTGTTCTAATTATATTACATTCAGCTACTTGTGGCAACGGCCAATGGCGGTCAACAGTCCATTCCGTCTGGGCAATGCCTTGCCCTGCACCTCGTCGTGCTGCCAATGTTAGACTAAAGCACTATCAGTGTCAGTAGTCTGCCGAATGATGCTCTAATGATGTAAATTGTTGGATTGTGTAGTACTATAGGGTAATGAATGTGATTATTACAAGAAAGCCCCATAAACGGCACTATGATACCGCATACTAAACTTAACTCTTAGTACCCAGTCTGCACTAGTCCAGAATGATGTCACAATAATTGACAAAGCTTGTGCAATGGTCTAATCCTAGTGCAGGATTTCCTCGTACTAGTTTGTACTAGATACGGACTATACTAGTCTAGACGGTTCGGAAGCTGAACCACTAGCAAATATTGCAAGAGTGACAAATGATGTAGGGGAATACGAGTGACTATAAGAGACCTCTCTAGACAATGATTGCACCAGTCCGGACGATCCCGGTCTGGGGTAGGGCTCGGTCTGGTCTAGACCGGGATCAGTCCAGTCTGAACTGGTCTAAACTGGACTATAACATGATTTTTTGCAGTACTGGTCCGGTCTGAGGTAGGGCTCAGTCCGGGATCGGTTCAGTCCGGACTGGTCCACCCCCGGACTACTGCAATCATTGTCTCTAGACCCCGTTCTAAGTTATTGTCAGGTTTGAAATGAGGTCACTAATACAATGAGTCACCGAATAAACTCACACATATGACTCATGTACGAATTAACGCCGTACTGTCTATACGCCTTGTCTGGAGAAGCTCAGCTCTAGTCCGTTAGGCCAAACGTAATCAAACAAAGTAAAGATCAAATTGTGATTCCAATGTCTTCCTTAGTCACATTGAGCCATATCTAATTAAAATTGAGTTGAGCCTGCTTCCTAAGATTAATCGCTTTATTCTCCGTCATTATACACATTGCGAGTTTTCCACCATATCTGCACACTAATTTTGATCTCATCCATACAATCAGATTCAGCGCTAGCCTAGTGCCGGACTATCGTCATCCGTATGTGGCCCTGATCCTTGAACATCTCGCACGTGACGGACCAGGCGTCTGAACAGCCGCCAAGGACTGGACGGACTCTTCTCCGGGGCCCCGAAATTCTGTAGTCAGACCGGACCTTTGGGATCGTTGCTCAAGGCTATCATATTAAACCACCCAGTATCATATTAGGCATTTTCTACAGTGTCTAGCGTTCAAGGAAGCTTACAAGCTGTAGAACCAGATCATCAAACCCATTAGCCAACATTACGGCCAGTAGGTTGAGGGAGTAACTCACGTTCTGTAATATCAAGCCATATGCCCCGGTCAGCCAGCAACCACACATAAGATGAACGCTAGCAAAACTTACACGCTATAAAAATCATCACATCATAGTTTAGCAAGTATTTCCATTGTGGCAACTGAAGAACATAAACTTACACTCTATAATTAATCATCAGCCATCAGAGTCACGTTAGTCTAAGAATAGTATGGTGGGCAAATAATAGAAGAGTAACAAACTTTCTATCAAAATAATAAGCCCATTAAGCTTCATGTTAGACGGGGGGAAGAGCTTACTGGCTACAATCAAACCATCGAGTTTACGTTAACAACCGGCCATAAATTTGTAGGGAAAGCGACTAAGAAAAACTTACAGCTCATCACTAGAAGATCAGGGAATCGGGATCGCATCAGCAACAGAAATAAGCCGAGGGGACCGCGTGGGAAAAACTCACGCACTGCCATCGGACATGTGTTAGCAAACGGCAGTAAGCTGGAGGAATATTTATGGATACACTCACGCGCTGTGCGATTAGGCCATTGGGCTCACATTAGCACACGGCTCTGGTAGAGGAACTGTCAGACAGCAACTCACGGGTTGTAGCTGTCGATTCAGGTCATCAAGCTAGCGTTAGTAGCGGTAGCTAGCAGGGGAACTAATTAGATGGAACTATTAGGGTGAAACTCACATACTGTCAGATCAGGCCATCCGGCTCGCTTTAGCAACGTTAGTTAGCAGGGATCATCGGCAGAAACTTACCCGCTGTCAGATAAGGCCGCCCGTCTTGCGTTAGCACCTGAAGGAAGCACATCTTAGGGCAGAAACTCACATGCTGTTGGATCAGGTCATCCCGTTCGCGTTAGTCCCAGTAACAAGTAGAGGGAATAATCAGGGACACACTCACGCGCTGTGGGATCAGGCCACCGGTCCCGTGTTAGTACTTAGTAACAGCGGAAGAACTATCATGGAATCACTCACTTGCTGTCGGATCGGTCATTGGACTCGTGTTAGCACTCGCCACCAAACGAGGAACTATCAAGGAGTACTCACAGGCTGTTGGAACCGGCTCACTTTAGCAACTATAACAAGCAGGGGAATCTATCAGGCGTAAACTCACCCGCTGTCGGATCAAATCATAGGCCACACATTAGTGCTCCGCACTAGTTTAGGGACTATTAGGGAGAAACTCACTCGCTGTGGATCAGGTCATGGGACTCGCATTAGCATTTGACACCGGCTGGGGAACCATTGGGGAGAACTCACAGGCTTTCGGCGGCTTGCATTAGAACGAGAGTAAGCAAAGGTAGGCATCGGTCAGAAACTTACACGCTGTCAGATCAGACCATCGAACTCGCGTTAACACTTGACACCAGCAGGAAATTATCGGGGAGAGACCTACAAGCTTTCAATGAGGCCATCGGGCACAAGTTAGAACAGAGCACTGGAAGGAGAACCTTTAGGAAAGACTCACGAACTATAAATAGGACCATAGGGCTCGCGTTAGCAATCAAATATTCTTGGAACAAAAAACAAGTGAAGACTGCGGCCCCTACAATTTTCGAGCAACATTCAGTGCATTCTCTCGTTCTTCATTCACGGCTTTCGTATTCACATGAAAACTGTTGACGAGTAGCCGAACTATACGTTCATGCCCGAACTGTGCTGCTAGATGCAGCGCCGTATCCTTCCGATTGTCTTGAACTTGTCGGTTCGCCCCAAAGGTTACAAGTAGTCGGACCATACTCTCGTGCCCCTTAGCTGCGGCAAGATGCAGCGCCGTCCTTCCGCTATTGTCTTTGGCCTCCTTGTTGGCTCCGAGGGTTTTGACAAGTAGCTGCGCCGTGGAGTCATAGCCATGCAACGCCGCAAGATGTAGTGCTGTCTTTCCGTTACTGTCTGTAGCCTCCTTGTTAACCCCAAGAATATTGACAAGTAGCTGCACCATAGAATCGTGGCCATTCGAAGCCGCATGATGCAGCGCCGTCCATTCTTCGCTGTCCTTGGCCTCCTTGTTGGCACCAAGGGTTTCGACGAGCATACAGACCGTGGAGTGATGCCCATTCAAAGCGGCATGGTGCAGCGCCGTATTTTCATCAGTGTCCTCAGCCTCCTTGTTGGTGCCCAGAGTCTCGACGAGCATACGCACCGTGGATTCATGACCGTTTGAAGCGGCATGGTGCAGCGCAGTTTTTGCTCTAGTGTCCTTGGCCTCGTTGTCAGCGCGGAGGGTCTTAACCAGCATACGGACCGTAGAGTCGTGGCCGTTCGAAGCCGCATGGTGCAGCGCCGTCCATTTATTGCTATCCTTGGCCTCCTTATTAACACCTAGAGTCTCGACGAGCATATCGACAGTGGAGTGATGACCGTTCGAAGCCGCATGGTGCAGTGCCGTCCTTCCGTCAGTGTCCTTTGCTTCCTTATCGGCAACCCAGTCGATGAGAAGCCGCACTGTTATGTCATCACCTCTCCCCGCAGAAACTATCAGTGGCGTTTTGCCGTGTAGACGAGCTTCAACTTGAGCGCCAACCCTCAATAAAACTTCCACAACGCGTGAAAACCTCATGCGTGTCGCAGCATGTAAAATCTGGTTTCTAAAATTCTCTGCAGACCCATTGAGCTCGTGAGCAGGAAGTGATATGTTTAGGTGAGCATCAACCCAACTCTCTAACAGGAAAAAAGCTGTGTTGCCAATCAATCTGGAAGCAAGCTGGGAAACACAACGTGAAACTGTTGCATCCTGCCTGCAGCTGTCAATGTGGTGATTGAGATGACTAATTATATAATTGAGGAATGGCCGCTCGTTAATATGTCGGGCATAAGCTTCGAAATTGACCGTTTCCCAAGACTCGATATTCCGGGGTTCATTGTGCAGACTCTTTCCAGCACAAAGCATTAGATATCGAATACAGATTACAGATAATCTAACATGAGCATCTTTAACATTGCTGATATTAAACTTCGCAGACTTCGCTGCTGTTCCATCTGTCTGGGCGAAGAACGTGAGAACAGTTTGATGCATAAATTGAATGACATCTCCTGTATGTATGTTAGCTAAACTATAGTGAAAGAATTAACCAAGGAGTTGTAAGTACCCTGAATCTCTAGGAAATTCCCTCCGCAGTGAATGATACGCTTGAGGAAACCTTGAATTAATGCGTCTTCAAATGATTCTTCGGAAGGTGAATACTCTATATCAATGGCATCTGGGATAGCGAGAGCGTGATGAATTTCTTGAACTCTGAGAGGACGGCATGCAAATAGAACAAGTCGAAACATCTTCATTCCAACCTTGATGTCTCGTTGCTTGTTCTTTTCCAATTCGCCCAGCATGCGTTCGTAAAAGCCATTCAACTCCGTGGGAAGAGTTTCCAAGAAGTCATATATATCGTCGTTACTGTAGCCGGTCCGGAGATATTTGAGAAGCTCCTTTTCAACTAAGTGTACCCACACGAATACTCCTTGGGCCTTTTGAATTATGTATCCCTTGGTCATGGCATGACACCGAGGGGAAAGCTTCAGCGTTTCCAAGAAAGACTCTGCAAACTTTAAGATGTCCGGCCCATTCTCATCCTGCAGCTTTATAATGTTCTCCATGCCTGCCACGTTGTGGCTCAGTTCGGTGATGGGGCGACTTGCGATGAAGACTTTCACAACGCAGACGTGTTGTTCATTTTTGCAAAGCTGACGGAGCAATTCAATAATAGCATTTCTGTCATCATCATCCGATTCATCCACCGCATCAACAATGAGGTAAAGTCGTTCCTGTGCAGGGTGTGTCTTGAAAGAAAGCAAAATTTTCCGTAGTGAATCATAGGGCCATACGCCACTTGGTAGCGTTTTTCGGTATAGGGTTTGAAAGTGGAAAAAAAAGGTCTCATTCTGGCGTAGGACATCGTAGAGAATCGAACGCAGCATATTGGAATGATCCCTTTGTGCTTCCCCTTCCCTGTAGCTGTAGAAAAAGCTGGCCACAATGGATTGTTGAGCAAATAGTTCATACTTCAAGATGTTACGCTTGAAGTATTTTACAAGGGTGCTTTTCCCGCTACCTGGCTTTCCTTCAATTAATAGAAGATCTGAGGTATCTGTGGATGACCACGCTTGGTATTTGTCATGCCCCCAGAGCCACTGCAATGAACCTTGGTGCTCTTCCGAAATTTTGTCATAGCGTGTATTTCCAAAGCGAAGAGAATTAAGGCATTCTGAATTAGCTAGTTAGAACGACTCACAACTTGAGGATAGGGTGTGCCCAAACCGTGTCGCTCCTTGTCGTAATCGATACATGGAACTCCACCAACTATTTTCTTGATATCTGGATCCTGCCGGCATGTGAATAGCGCTTTGAACATTGGGCTTTTCTTCATTTTCGTGCAAAACTTTTGAAAGAACAGAGCCCCATCTTGCCAAATTTCATCGATTCCGTCGATGATAATCACCATGTCTTGGATTGATTTTATTTCACCAACTGCATCGGTTAAAGCTTCCAAAAGCTCGCCACCTGAAGTATTTAGCATCTTCTCCACAGTCAAAGTCGAAGAACCATCCTCCGGGATACACGACTGGTCTCGCTCAAGGATTTTTTGTAGAAGGGTGCTAAGGAAAGCCTTGATAATTAACTTTGCCTGCAGAGAATTGGAGCCGTCGAGGATATGGCGGAGAATGAAATGGGTAAAGCCTGTGACATCATGCGAGTCATCCATCGAGCATGAAAAGTAGAACACCGCACCACCCCGCTGTGAGGCTACTTGCTTGGCGATGTGAGACGAAACTCCAGTTATAGCGCAGCCGGGTGGCCCACCAAATATCCATAGCACTTGTAAGTTATTGGCTGATTCCCAAGCTCTGAAGTCGGCGTCACGTAGGATCCAGTACAACATCGGGTCGTTTGGATCCATAGACCACTTCTTGGATATATGCTCGTGCTGGTCGGTCATAGGTTGCAGCAGGTCTAAGAATGTACCCGTATCCAAACCTGCCATAACTAGCGTGAGGAGGTATTCAGCAATTATTGTGATGTCATTCATTAAACCTTAGGATTAAAATTTAATTTGTTACATTATCTCACTTACGTGGTTTCAATATCTTGTGCAACGATTCTCGATCATTACTGTCCTGATTGCTGCTTCTAGGTAAGGGGGCCAGGTCAGCAAACCATGCTCACGTCAAATAGTTTGGAAGACACCTACCCGCCATAGTAAATCCTTAAGTCGTTGATAGTCGAGCCACTGATTTCAAAGTGCTTGGAACTCGAGTAGTTGCGATGGTGGTCCATGGTGTCAACAGAGGTACGGTGCGTCGTTCTGTTCCCGCTACTAGCCGTGTCGTACCTGTTGGAGTATTGTTGGTGCAAAATGTACCCGATATGGTCGCAGTGTGTGTGTATCGGTCAAGATGAAAGAAAGGAAGCTCTAGGTATACTTTAGTAGGCTGCTCTCTGTGAAATGAGAATTGTATTGTTGATATAATATGTTCAGAGGCCGGTAATTGTTAGGGTAGGCCGCACCTCCCAATTCTTAGCACTACACTATCTACCGTTTTCCTTTTTGTTCTGATCAGATCACCGTATGTACACGCTATGATCCGATTCGTAGTCTCCGAGCCTATCCAATTCGCTTGCTAATTTTAGACCGGAAGCATTTCTTAATGCGGAACTGTGCTGGGATTCTCATATCTTTTGCAAAACTTATTAGTGAATAATGGTGGGCGGGTTGAAAGTGGGGTATTGTTGAGCCTCAAAAAATTAAAGGTGTGCTGTGGCCCCCCACTTTTATAGTAACTCCTACTAGTACAAACGCTGCTTTAGCGTGCAGCTGCATGCATCTGTTTATCAACACGGGTTTACCTATACCATATTAGTAGCTCGCAAACCCGACATCAGCGACATTTTCTATTCGCTATGCAGGCTCTAAATAGCCCGAAATAAAAGACAAACTTGCCATTCGTACGACTAGAAGATCCTAGACTAACTACAAAATCGTAACTGCAACCAAATAATCAATTTTTGCACCCGTTCAGGGATGGACCAGTCCAGACCAGAAACATCCAGGTTTAGTAGCCACAGAGACGGGGAAGTTCCCCATATCGCCCGGCTTAGCCGAGTTTGCATCTGCCAATGTTTCTTTTCATTTGTTTGAGTCGATCGCTCCTGTTCTTTTGTTTGAATTACAAAGGGAACGAAGGGTAGCGGTAGGGAGTTCTCCAACCTAGCCGGTCATACGGAGGGGGAGGGATCGGACACTGTCATGCTCTGGATAGAGTGAATACGGTATGATTAAAAAAATACTCACCATTTTATTCTACCACTAGCGGAAACCCACTTGGAAGTGATAGGCAGCACGCTTTAGACTTTAAGAGGGCAGGAAACGAACTATAAGAATATCAAGGTTAAGCCAACTTGAAGCGTAGGGATATGGGACACAGACTGGGACGGAAGAGTATATAATAATACTAGCACTGGTGGCGGCTTCGCCGCCCCCAGGGTTATGGGACGATGGTGTGTGGTTGATTGAATCCTCCCCTGAAACTTCTACCACACACCCATAACAACTTCACAAACATTTGTCCAATAGGTAGGCCTTGCACGATTGTAGTTCTCAAACTCAAGGTTCTAGGATTCAAGTGATTGTAGATTCTCAGTCTGGAAAATTGTGGTCTGCTATCAGGCATGGCTCAGCCTAGATATGACACATTGTTGAAAACCATGGTGTGCTGGATGGTCTGGCCAGATGCAATCTGTACAGATTAGTAGGCTTCTGTCTGGACATAACCTGAATAGACTGGCAGAAGACAATCCAAATGGGTTGGCTGTCAGCTGGTTGGAAATGATTTGGACAGGCTGGCTCTCAGCTGGCAATACATGATCTGAACTTGTGATATCCACTGTCCGGAGTCAGAATATAATCTGGATGTGTTAGCTTTAGGCTCAATGTATGCAAGATTGATGTGATAGTGCTTTGCTAGTTGGAGCAATGATTCCACCAGTCAAGCAATGGATCAGTCCAGACCGGGTCCGTTCAAGTCCAGTCCAGTCCAGTCCGAGTTATTTTTGGACCGGGATTGGACCAATCCCCAGTTCTGCTGGACCAGGACTGGACTGGACTGGACTGGTGTGGACCAGTCCAGCACAGTGTCCAGGGTTAGGGTATATTTCTCACTGTATCTGTCTTTTAATGGGAGAAATATATCTCGAATACAGACAGAATAGTCATAATTTCGCCTAGAGTAGATATTTAGAGATGAGTGGTGATAAAATGTGAGGATGAGTCATGTGTTTGGTGGTACTTGACTAAGAAACAATATTGAAATTGCAAGCATGTGTGGACTGGTCCAGACCAAACTTGTCCAGTCGAAGACTACCAGTCTCTGGTCCAGTCCAGTCCAGCCAGAAGGTTGGACTGGACTGGACTGAGCCGTACCCCAGACTGGATCCGTCCGGACTGGTGGAATCATTGAGTTGGAGACAATCTGTACAGGTTAGGTCTGTGCTGGTTGGTAACAATCTGGACAGATGTAATGGCAGGCGATTTGGGTTGCCATGGATAGCACATGGCATGTCCAGGTCCAGGTATCTTAGTGTTCCTTCGGATTAGTTTCTGCTTTAGTACAGAAGTGGCGTCATTTATTTTTTTGCTTGAATTTTCTCATTCCGGTATCAGGTCGGTGCCTGGTTCTTGGGGTTTGTACCATCAGCAAGGTCAGTGCCTGTTGTCACAGTGTTAGGTCGGTGCATGTCATCCTGGTGTTACATCGGTGCCTGTTGTCCCATCTGCAAGGTCTGGACCTGTTGTCGCAGTATGAGGTCAGTGTCTTTCATTCCGGTATTAGGTCAGTGACTGTTGTCCCGGTATGTAGATGCTACGTTTCATCCCGATGTTAGGTTACTACCTGTTGTCCCAGTATGAGGTCAGTGCATTTCGTCCTGGTGTTCAGTCGGTGCCTGTCGTTCCATCAGCAAGGTTGTTCCCATTTTTTGTTAGTGCTATCGATGTACCCAGCTTTCTTCATCGGGCATTCCAATCTGACATTGTACGCACTGTTTCTAGAAATATCATTACTTCCTTCGCAGTTTACTCCACTTGCAGGGTACGAATTTGTCATTAGTTTCTTCTCCCCATATTTACCCATATTAGCTTGTGGTTATCTTTCCCACCATTTCATACTCAGCTTTCTGAACCAGCATCCGTGTTTGGGCTCCATTTGTTGTGAAACGGCAGAGCTAGAGGGTGGAGAGCATATCGTCAACACTGCACCACACCTCTCCCGCCATCAAAAAGGTATTCGTCACAAAGTGTGGTTCTGGCTCAAGGAGTGTAGGAAGAGGATGAGAAGATATGATACTACCTAGCCGTGAGGATCCTTGCAATTGTGTGGATCTACAATATCTCGGAAAGAGCAAGTGAGATCAAAAGATGGGAAATCGGATAGTGTGTAATTGGTTGTATTATAAGATGATATGAAATGTGATGAGTCTCTCTACCCCGGGGTCTCCTGAATACATACTTCCCATCGCTCGGTCCATCTCTGTTACCCCTGTATGTCCGCCCGCTCCTGTCACCCAGTCCATCTCCATCATCCCTGTACCTCCGTACACATGCCATCGCTCAGTCTTCTGCCAAGCGGAGTGGCAGTGGTGGTATGAAATCGATTTTGCCACCACAACATAATGTATACATGAATTGTACATACTTTGATCCTGTTTCACCTCCACATCTCACATTTACCATGTCATCAAAATTGATAGAGTGGCTGTACAAAAACACTTGAAAATTGCCACCAGATACCACAAATGAACCATTTTCGATAATCATGTGATCAATTTCGATGACATGCTCAATTTGAGACTGCAGGGTGCAAGAGCATTGAATTCTGAACATTTCATGTAAACATTACATTATGATCAGAGTTAAACTCAAATACTTAATTGGAAGTGGATATTTGAGGATATTTGATGGGGTATGCCAAGCCATCAAAATGCTTCAAGCTGTGGGTTGTCAGCCAATAAAAATCCTTCTTAGAGGTACGTACCACAAGTCAACCAATGAGAATGCTTCGAGCCGACAAAGCATGTGTATATATATTAGATACCGGATGAGCTCGAAATCCGCGCATTTTCTGATCATGAATTTACCGTACCATTCATAAGTAGCTAGCCAATTTCGAGTTTTGGAGCAAGTTGGACCTAGAAGCACGGAAATGGGTACACCAGGAAGCTGGCTGGAGCGGCTGAAGGTGGCAACTCTGTGCTACCCGGTTTGGAGACGACCTCTCCATGCCATCTTAAAAGGCCGTACAGCCACCACCATATCTTGTAGGAGAGAAAGTCTCTTCAAAGGGAACGAACTGTCAACTATTCAACGGCGCATCTGTGTGGGTAATAGCACAAATGCACCGCCCTAGCAATTTGAACCCACTTCCAATGGATGTTTTGGTGACTGGCGGCTCTGTTGTGAGGGTGTTTTCGCTGGTAAATGCAGCGCCACCGAATCAGACATCTGCTATGAGTAAAGCTGTTTGTTGCTCCAGCTTCAGAGTTGAGCATCCCGTATCTCGCATACCTGTCCCGTTTTCGGCCCTACGTTTTCTCAGCTTCCGTAGTCTCTGCTGCGTGTCAGCTATCCCGATATTTCCGCTTCATTCCAGCCTTATTTAGGCCTTCCGTTTTCCCAACCTCCAGAGTCACCTCTGCACTAGGCATCCCAACATCGCCTCAGACCTATCGACCTCTGATATTCCTTTATCCTGCCGGAGAAGCCGTAGTTATAGCGCGTCGTAACTATCCCAGAAATAAGCAAGTATTGATCAGATTTCGAAGCGACATACCCGAACGGAAGAAGGTTACAGAGTAGGGAGCTGTAGCAACAAAGATTGTTCCTTCACATTAACCCGAAGTCATGCCAGCTGCACCTCGCCCCGCTGGCCAGTGCACTATGACATCACACATGTCACCACCTCGCCACTTGTTGTGGCCAAAAGACAACATGCGTGCGTGCGGAGTGCCTGGCCTGAAGATGTACTCGAATGGTGATTTAGATCTAGTCCCGAGGAATATGGACCCTTTATCTATTCACCGTACTCTGTTGATCTGAGATGATAGCTCGTACATATGCGTTCTATTGGAGGCTGCGTAGCGCTCGCTGAGGACATCGCGTTGGGGTAGCGAGTAGATGCCTTATCACAAGATCGAGAACCACCAGCACCTCCGATGAGTCGCAATGGTAGGCTCGTTAATTGTGTGTGTGCTCACTCGCTGCAATTCAGCCTGTGGTGACTATATGAACCCAGCGACCTGCAGAAAGTATGCTTAGCTTCCGATGTAGATATAGCAGAAGAGAGTAAAGAGGAATCAGGAATGGGGTTAGGAAGTCAAACAGTGTTACAGCAGTGGTGTGTGTGATTGTGTAAACGGTGAGGTTAGTTAATAAGTCCCTACAAATAACGGACGAGCAATAGAGTACCGAAATTTACCCAGCCGAAGGTAGGAGTATGGCGAGCTAGCGAGCAACAAGTGATCGATGAATTAGTGGATATCCCCGTATTGAAGTTAAAGATAGAGGATCGGAGAGTGTAGTAGCTATACACTTTAACGATTAGAAGCTATATAGCGCCTGCTTTGTGATTAGATGATGAGGATGTGGATAACGTTGAGAAACGTCGCCACCCATGTCCGACTAGTCTCTTGCGTTGTTCGTACTCGGAATGGGAGGCATGTGCGTGCATGTTTAAGCCTGTGATGACCACGAAATCGAGCGACCTGCCAAATGTATTCTCGTGTCGTTGGCCTACCCCCGGCGAAGAAAGAGAAAGAAAACGGGAAGAAAGGAATCGGGTTACAGAGTTTAATGCAGTAATGTAGCATGCAAAATTTGCGGCTTGATGGGTAGGTTGATTAAAATCAAAGATGGTAGAGCAAAGGTCGGGAATGCGCCAGTTGTAAAATAAGCTTCCAAGCAACGAGAAACCTCCGATGCAGATACGCTAGAGGAGAGTCAAAAGAAAGAAAGGAAGTGGATTACGGAACTCAAGAGCTAAGGAGATGTAGTGACGCATGTGAACGCTCGCATTGCGGGTGGGTGTCGAGGTGGTTGACAGAAGTTGATGCTAGAGATTCAAAAAGGGGGGGAATTGTACACGGGTACAAGGGTAAGTCGGGCGCGGTGATACAGGGCAAGAGCACCCGACTTTTTTCCCCATACAACGAGAAATGCCAAGATCCTCATCATTCACCACACAGCAAATATTTTCTAAGAAAACCTCATAGAAGCATCTCAGGTGGCCTACTATCACTGCCTTCACTTTCAGACTCTCTCTCAATTGTTGTTGTGGAGGTGTAGAATTTCCGCATTTTATGGGGCGCGCCCGACTTTTGGTATCTTCCTAGTACACATGCAGCCTCCATTACCTGGAACTGACAATACCAAAACAGCAACAAAAAATGCATAAAATATTTACACTGCCAATTACTGGACTGGTATAAAGAATTAAGACATGATATTTAGAATTTCAAGCAAAAAGTTCCGCAATTTCTGCCAGTTGAAACTTTGATTGTTTTCTTTTGTATTTTTGGATTGTTGAAGAGCCGCATCGCACTCTTCCAAACCTTCAGCCTCATCGTTTCTCGTTCACACATCATACTAGACGCGTCCATACCCAATGCTCACCACTCTATAAAGCTGGATATTCTTATCGGCCACTCCATATTAATTCACTCCGCTATTATGACCTCTGTAACCTCGTTCCCGCCCCCAGTAACTACTTGCTTGCTTGCCCTCGTTGCATGACTGAGGCTTACTACAAGACGTTGCAGGTAGCTGTGTTTCACATAGGCACTACAGCCTGAATCACAGCGAGCATACACGTATGAGCCTACCACTACGAGATTGGGGGAGGATGGGGGAGAAGATGTTTCTCGATTCCGCCAACGCGCTACCCCAACGAGTCGTTCTTGCCCCACTCTTGTTGATGGCCATGGGTCGGCTTCCCCTGGCGCATGTTGTCGTTTACGGGTCCAATCAGCGAGGCGGTGCAAATGTTCACTATGTTTAGAGACGAATACGTGGCTTTTACGCTGGCCAAGTACAGTGGTCTCGTTTTGGCCGGCATATGCAACCTCCACTCCCTCCAATCTCAGGTTGGTGAGCACCTCCGTGTACTTCCATGTTGTCATTTGGCCAGCGCAAGCGGCGAGGAGGCGAAATGTGAGTTCTACGTGAAGTCGCCAGTCGAAGAACGGTTGCTGGAAGGAATAATTGTCGTTGCTAGGTTATGTAGCTCTCCCGATGACTGTCTGGGCAATTGCAATTGGGTCTCAAAGGATTGGAACTGCAGCGCCGCCACTTCCTAATTTCACGTGTTTGTGGTGATGGACATGTACAAGGAGTGGGAAATTGAGAAGACAGGGAACCCATGATAAAGTGAGTATGAGGATGGGATTATGCAGAGGAGATACAGTGGAACCTGAGAACACGGAGAAAGCAGGAATGTTGACTAAGGATTTAGCCCGTAGGCCGTCGGGCTATGGAGGGAATATATCGGGATACACGGGGAAGCCGAGGTAGGAAAGCGCCCTATATTGAATATCCGAGTGGCAAGTGGCGAGTGGCAAAGGATGGCACCGGCATACCCGAACATATAACCGAGGTTCTCTATATATTCCGAGTCTGTCTCCCTCTCTCTTCACACTGTACTATAGTCTATACACACGGTTGTCCCCTTCATAAGGCAACGTCCTACAACGAGACGGGTTGAGCAGTATGTATGGAACATTACAGATTCGTTGTTGTCATCCAATTCGGATTTCACCAGAAACTGTCTAGCAGTTGTGCACTGGCCATAGAATTAGCCTCTCCTATCTGATTCGCTCCACGTGTACCGGCAAAGTCAATTTCCAGAAAAGAAGCGTCCTAATCGTTATTGCCGGACTCGAGTAAGTATTTGATTGTTATACGATACGTGGTGGTGGCTTAGCAACATTTTGGGGTGGCACAATGACTAGCTAGCTGGCTCATCTCCATGCTCCCAGGTTCCATGCTCCCAGGTGTATTTGACTGCAATGGACTCCAAAAGTTGGCTTGCTGAGTATGAACGGCATGGCAAATTCATGATTTGAAAATGTACTTGGAGCTCTCCCGTCCCCAGTCCACGTTCATATCCTTGCACCCTATAAAGCCTGCTTAACTTCTAGTTTACTTCTGTCACTCCTAAGTACGCGCTTCCAGTCGATTTCGAGTGCGCCTCAGTAGAGCGCTCCTAGGTGCGCTTCTCCAATATGCGTTTCGATTGCACTTCCTATATCTCCCAAGAGTGCTTCCCAGGTGCGCTTCTTTAGTACACATCTCAACTCCGTTTCTCTCCACTTGCAAGTGTGCTTCTTGTCACTGTTTGTGAGAAACGAATTTCCATATCATAAACTGTCTCCAGCCAGCCTAGTGAGTTTATCTCTACCGTCTCCAGGGAGCCAGGTTCTAGCTTTCTGCCATCCTTAGCCGACATCCAGTGGGTGTATCTCTCCAGCTCCGAAGAAGTCTGTCTCTACCGTCTCCGTTGCCTGATGAAATGTGTTGGCAGTTGAGAGGAGGCCTTTCACCACCTACGTCAGTCAATTCAAGTACAATTTTGTTCGCGGGTTTTGCTACAATTACAATGTGTTCTGTCAAGGATATGTGCATAATAGGCCTTCTTTCGCATCTTTGTCTCAGATCCACGATATTGCTAATATTCATGGTGCACTTGTACGTAGCGCTCCAAAAACATGGTTTCTCCACAGCCGCGCACTCGGTACTGGAGATAGTACTGGAGATACGTAATATAATGACAATATAAAGGTTGAAAACACACTGCTAGAACCTCAGTAACCAAAATTCATGCTGTGGGCACGTTCCGAGACCATTTCTCCACAACATCAGTCGAAGAATACTCCAAATCCGGCTGTGGCGGTGCGTCAATATACACCAGCTCTTATACAAGGGTACGTACTTGCCACAATACGCCACTCAGCCACAGAGTTTCGACCAATCAAAATCGTAAAAGACAGATCCGTTACCATGAGTTGAGCCCCTTTCATCATCACTTACTAGTACATCGCCATCACTGCTACCCACATCATCGGCTACTTCTACATTTTTACTCCATTCTTGTCTTCCTTCACTGGTTCGCGTACCTACTTTTCGCCTCTTTTGAAGACATCTTACCAGATTACGGCAAGGTAACAGCAGGGTCGCAAAAGTCCGTCTCGTCCGGGCAAGACCTTTCTCTGCCCCGAACGAAGATTTGCCGTCCTGGGGTTTTTTAGACTGCGGGATGGTAGGTGTCGGTGGTCTTCCGTGTGATGGCAACACGATGCGAGTGATGCTGTCGTGACGGAGTGATGATTTCCAATGTGCCTCTCAACCGCATGTATGGTACATAATCCACTCTATAACCTACTCAGTCGATCATCCACACATTGGAGAGCCCATATCACTGTATTTGGATTCAAATATCTGTATAGCTACAGGTGAACCAGTAACCCAGCCCTAGGCTTCATCCCGAGTCGCCCTAATCAGGCCCTGGTCTTGCAATATCTTGCCTGCGAGTAGACGACGACGTGGGGACCTGGAAGACTAGCAGGCGAACGGACTGTTGCGACCCCTGGATAACAGAGAGCGTGAAATTAATCTCGAGGTGAATACTCGTGGGCGACCGGGAAGATGACTTGCTAGAGCTAATGCACAGAACTTTATCGTAACCCTCTTTTCGTTACGTGTTTCTCGCGTAGGCGATTATTTCAAAGTTCGTCGCTAACGTCTATTCTAATTGGAGATAGCTAGGTTTCGCAGTTACTAGCGAGCACCTACACGTGAAAGTCCACGAGCATACCATCTCGAGTCCACAATCTGTAGTCCAAGGATCTAGCTGATTTTCGGGGATCGGGAGAATTCTCGAGTCGGCGATTACGGGTTCAACGCGCCAATGGTGCTTATGATGACCTGTCTGGAGACTTGAAAATCTGGGGAGTAGAGTGAACAAAGTATAATGAAACAATATTACCCAAATCTGACATAGATAGCTCGGACAAGACCACTGTCATGTTTCCATAACCCCTAGGAATGAAAGCCTAGTGGAGATAGCGTGCATTGCAATAACTCTGTTCAACGCCACAGTGTGTTTGCCATACTTCCAGCTCCTGTCTCCCCACTGTAGCCGCCGAAGCCATACCATGCGCCATACGTGAGGTTCAGCACTGACGCTAAATGACACGAGTGCTCGGAGACCATACTAGCGCCAGATATAACGCGACACATCAATTACCATGACTACTCATTTAATCACCATGACATCATATTAGGTACAGTCAAATGGCTATTAAAAACAAACTAAGTGCCAACTGCAGAAATAATAAGGTTTAGGAATATATAATCTGTTGTCAATGTGCGAGTACTCATTAATGATTTCTAGGCTAGCTTACTAGCGGCAAGATCTCGATATAATCTAATCTTATCGATATCATCTAATCAGTGGCAAGGTTGTTCGTAGATATGAAATATATATCACTACTTACCGCCTGCACCCATAACCATGAGCACACAACCAACCCATTGAATTGTGTAGACGTGAGCAGATGACTACGAGAAAGGTCTTTAGACCTCGTTCTAAGGCTCATAGCAACAATAGGCAAATTTCGTTTTGCGAGTGATTAATCGTGATATACCCCCGAGCCACAACCCCTGGTCTTCCCCGATGTTAAATGACTAGGTAAGCATAATACCGTAGATTGTAGACCAAGTTTTGCGTTTGGCAAAAGTCGAGGGCTCGGTAAGTCCGAATACAACCACTACCCAACTTTGTAATTGGATTGTGGGACTGTCTCTCCGCCCAAAGTCCCAGGTAACACAGTGGCACATTATAGTATCCGTAGAGATTATATACAGTGACAAGTAATAAACATTCGATTCCAAACGTTTCCAGTCCCTGACGCGGGCAAAAAAATAGCGTCATCTCTGGAATCGCTGGTGACCTAACTACATCGTAATCAAATCCCCGTCACAAACCGTCCAACTTCAACACTCATCCATATCAGCCTCCCTATCATCAAAAGTACAATCACCCTCCATCGCAGTAGTAACATCCTCACACTCATCAGGCGTCATACACCCCTCCACCTCCGTTCTTCCCTCCGAAGTCCCGGTCGTATCAGACCCCACATAGCTCATCTGCCTCACCCACCACTCCGTCCTCTCCTCTTTCCCCTTCCTCTCCTTTTCATCCACCTCCTCAACCTTCCGTCTCATCCAATCATCCCCCTCAGGTCTTGCCAACATCCTGTACAAGTCCATTCTCGATATCGGCTCGTCTGCATCATCGTTTTCCGTGTAGTCATCCGAGTCGTCGTTATCATCGAAGAGTACAACTGTATCCTGTCCCAGGCTATGGAATAACTCCAACACTTCCGGAGAAGGCCCAGGTTCGCGGTACATATTTATATTCTGATCTTGTGTCGGAAGGGCTGGAAACCGGAGACTGTACTCATAGCTCTCGATGCGCGCGACATCGTCGAACGAAAAGGTAACTGGGACTCTAATCTCTTTCCATATCTTTTTTCTCGGATAGGTGAAAGCCATCGGGCACATTAGTAGCCAGCTGGGTACAGGATCCTTGTACGGGATGGTATTACCGTTCTCGTCGAAGGTGGTAGGCGTTACCGGATTCCCAAACGCAATCGGGGTATCCCTCGTGTCCGCCGGTGGGATGGGGATATAATATTATTGTTCCTCGGGATCCAGGATTTTTAGAGCCGCTGCGAAGTCTTCGCCGGAGAAGGCGGGGATTGGGTAGGCCTTAACTGCGAAGGAGCAATTTGTGTAGTCGTGGGTCGCGTTAACGACAAGCGCGGAGTGGTAGGTGTATTTGTTGGAGCTGGAAGGAGCAGAAGTACTGACGGCTGATATGTGCAGGGCCGATCCGGGACCGGGAATGGGTAAAGGGAACTTGATCTTGATGACATGGCCTGAAGTCGGGAGAATTTTATCACTTTCAAAAGAGTGGGATATGAGAGTATTGGTAGTGGCCTGAGACAGAGCTGGAGCCGGGGCAGGTAGTAGCAGGTTAGCGGGGGTCAGCTGGGGCGTGTCAGTAGCGAAAGTGGATGCGCGGTCTGGAGTATCCTCCGAAGTCGGTAGGGAGGGTGTAACGGTTGTCGTAGATAGCCTAGGGTTTGCAGGGGCTCCAGTAGAGAGGGGATCGTTTAGAGTTTCTGGCGCCGGAGTAGATGGCAAAGAGATAGGGATGGGCGCCGCAAAAACAAACAAAAAAAACAAAAAATGAGGGAGGTGGGAAGGAGGACACGGGGTCTCGAGTATCTCCCGGTGTCTGCGGGAAAAATGTAGCCGCTGCAGTTGGGGGGTGATTTGGGATTTCGGGCACGCTAGCTGGTAGATGTGTGGATAACGGGTCATTTGGAGTGATCTGCAGTAGCGCACTAGTTGTTTCTTGCGCAGGCATTTGTGGTGCTGCTTCGCTAATGTGAAGGCTACCGATAGCAGTCGATACCGCAGCCGAGGTATTTGCGGGGGTCTCGAGGAGTATGTCGTCGGCATTTGGCCCACGCCGCGCCGGCGGGGGGGTTTGCGATGCATGCTGAGCAGTAAAGTCGCTCAACAAGTCAACCATGGCAGGGGGCGAAGTCGGGTGAAGGATGTCAGCGAACTGTATAGCAGCGAGCGAAACTGATGGAATGCCGTTCGAAGTTGCTACTCTCGGCTGCAGACTCGATGCATCGTGTGTATCCGCCGGCGTAGTCGGAGCTTGACCAGGGGTGGACTGGTTCAATGCGCGAACCGTAGCAGAGGCCGCTGTCTGGTGGATGGAGTCGGTCGAAAGCTCAAGATCGTCGGAAGTCGGTTGGGGAACATTCGGAGTTGCTATTGACTGCAGATGCGCCGGTGTCGCTGGCGGCGGGGTCGACTCACCACCATGACTACGGAGATGCTGGTGGAGACTTTCAGTGGGTGCCGTTGCCTCAGTCACAGCGGATACGGACGTCGGGTATTCTGTCGCGTCATTATTTAGCATCCGCTCGGTCGGTTGACTGGTGACATCGTCCATACTGTGTTAAGCGGCGAAGGGATGTAGAATAGTTAAGTGCGAGGCTGCTTGAGATGATCCTTATCCCTGTCTTAGTAACCCGGCTTTATAGATTGCGCCACCAATTTCCAAAGTACTGGTACCATGTGGAACGTATATTTCAACCGGAGAGGGGCCGAAATATGCCATATGCGGTAATGTCGTAGCAGGCGAGCAAAAAGATCTTAGGTTTGAGTGATACTGACATGTATTGGGGCGTATCGTGATTAGATGTCACCTGCCTAGGACTTAAGCTCTACGGCTACATCTTTTGTTTGGAATACCTTGCCTCTCAAATGTACTAACCTCGACAATTCCTCCCGATATCTGTAACTTAATAGTTAAGCTTACGAATGCTGTTCACAGAAAATGAAGATCCATTTCCGATGATATTTCTGCTCTAGCGGCAATGTATTGGTTCGCTCTAGATAAATCAACTAAGGATTATCAAAGACATGGAGCACTCTCTCAAACTCTTATAGCCTGACCCGTAAGTATAAGCCTAGCATGACACTAGGCGACATGGGTATTTCCTGCCCAGTAAACTCACATATTATGCAACGCACAGGGATAGCTGGGGTTCAAGGAAAGTCAATCAAAGCGTAATCGAGTGGAAGTTAGCGATAATGACATTACCGAGGCATTGAAACGTACAGACATGTAGCCGAAAGATTAGCCGCGTATCATAGCAACGCAGGATAGTTGCAGAGCTGTCATGTCAAGCCATCGTTCGCAGGTTCCCGCAGATCATTGCATCCAAGTATTGAGTGTCGGTGGAGACCCACCTGCTATCAGGCGAAGCAATCGAGTTCATGTTAGCTACGGTATAACGCATCTTAGTAAACTAGCAGGCTGTCAGATTATGCTACGGGCTCCTGTTAGCCACCGATTCTAGCTTCCCAGTGCAGGTATCCGCGGAAAGATTCACTAGCTGTCTGCAGGGTTCTCTCGAGTAGGTGAGGGACAGATTACTCCGGACTAGGATTGTCTAGGCTTGGGTTTGTCGGACTCAGGCAGACCAGTCGCATATCCGGTGGCAAAATTGACACAAGACCGCGCAATACTCGAGTAGTCACCACTCTCTTGCACTATATATCTCGAGTCTTTCTCCTTCTATTTTCTCTATACTATAGCCTATGCACACGATTCTCCCCTACATATCGTAACACCTCATTAAACCGAGTGATTCATGACATGCGAGTGACGGCTCGTGATTAATCCCCCCTCGTGATGAGCATCAATTGGCTGTTAACAGTCTTAGATCGTATCCTTGATAAAGGAGTCATTTTGGGAAGGAAAACTCGTAGCAACACGTGGCAACCTCCGCTGGGGCCGACTAATTCCCAACCCGGACCCTAGTTGTATCCGCTCATGCCCGGCAATAGCAGTCCATACCGTCGCCAAGGTAGTGGGGGCTACGAAATTGGTGTAGTCGGCACTCGGCCCGCCCCGGGAGTGTCTGCGACTTTTGCTGAGGGTGGAGTCTCTCAACGCGCGAGCCCCAGCAGGAGCCGCTATCTATTACATCCGCATCGTTTCTCTTCCTCATCATCAATACCAGCCACGTCCTTACATAACCCCCACCACTCTATGGTGCTAGGTATTCTTCTCCGCTACGCCACATTGGTTAACTCCATGAATATAACCCCTCTAACCACGTGCTCGACCCAGTACTTGCTTGCATACCCCATTTGCACAACCGAGGTTAACAACTGTAGAAGGTACCTGGGTATATATAGGCACCACAGCCCGAACTGACGCGAGCATTCATATAAGATCCTATCACTGATAGCCTACTACTACGATATTGGGGGAGGGCAGAGAGGCATGCTACGATTCGGGGATGCCGCATCCAATGCACCATCCAGACACATCGCGCCCTCTCCACGCGTCAGCCTACAATTGTGGAAAGCCATGGGTTGGCTTCTACTGACGTCAATTACCATTTGCAAGAATGATCGGCGGCCTGGAAACAGTGGTTATTAAGTCCAGAGTTAGTTAGCGGGAGAAGATCATATAGGAGATATTTAAGTGTATATCACGCCATTGTATAAAGACAACGTCAACTTCAAAACGAAGGAATTCTTGGGAGCTGGCGTCGTGCTTCTTGCTCTCCAAGTGAATTTGGATCGCAGCCAGGTCAAGGGTATTATACAACAAGTCGAGATGTAAAGACTACAAGAATTGTTCGGGTTAGGAATAGATGACGAGTAGAGAGTTGGGTACATGCAGGCGAACGAAAAGTATTCGTGGCTACAGATCAATAGGATCGCCTATATATTACAGCACTTCATTGCGACTCCCCACATCAGCAATCGAACCGGCGTATACTCGAGCAGATAAGTTTCGGACGAACTATGAAGCTTCACTGGAGGTAATGAATTGCTGTCACAGAAATTTCACCTTACGTTCCGACCCAGGGTTAGAAACTGGCAAGGCCAGTTGGGACATTTTCACACCTGCCCCGGGCCGAGTGACCACCAATGTCTCTCCAAAATTTTATAGCGCAACTAAAAATAGCACATCTTGCATTGAAAATGTCCACCAACCACTAAAATACCAACCACTAAAAATATATAATTGTTCGCCGATTTTCATGTTACAGATATGCAGGCCAGCCTTCGAGCCTTCAAAACGTTCTTGAAGCTCACTTTTTTCGCAAATGCTTCTCTTATACTGGCGACCACTATATTACTATCAACGAAAACTTATTTCATCCTTTAAGTACAATCTATTGTTAGAGACTATTAGGTAGAGAAGATATAGCAGAATTCATCTCTTCCTGAGAGATGTTTCGAACTCTTCACAGTTTTTTAGAAGCATGTTGCTACACAGTTGTGTCAATACTTTTTGACTGCCTAAGTACACAGCCTACGCGCTTTTGATTTGTCAGTCGTTTCGAACACTCTGAATCACAACCTGGATCAAACTACATACACCCGCATATTTATGTCCCATTTGTTCCCTAGACTTTACATTTTGCTCAGCTACCCAAACTAGTTCCGCTTTGCAATTCACATCATATCATTCCCGCCCAGAATTCCGGTGACGCTTACTCTGCCACACCACTGTTGCCTATGCAACGATTCACCCTGAAATACGATATACTGGATAACAATTAGTCATCGCCTGCTGGGCCGTTAGAATGTCATGGTTTATGTGTAATCGGGATATATTGAAACCCTACCATCTTCCTGTTCACCTAGTAACTCATTCTTGCTTCCAACCTTGAGCTCAAATCGTTTGCCATCCGGAATAAGCAATGATTCCACCAGTCCGGACGGACCCGGTCTGGGGTAGGGCTCAGTACGGTCCGGTCCAACCGTTAGGTCGAACTGGACCGAGCCCAAGACTGGCAGTCTGGGACTGGACGGGCTTGGTCTGGACCAGTCCGCGCACACTTGCAATTTCGACATTGTTTCTTCGTCAAGTACCACTGAAAACATGACTCATCCTCACATTTATCACCGCACACCTCTGGATACCCACTCTGGGTGAAATTATGACAGTTCTGACGGTATATTTTGAGCCATCGAGATATATTCCCCCCATTAAAAGACCGATACAGTGAAAAAATACCCTAAACCTGGACACTGTGGTGGACTGGTCCAAATGAGTCCAGGCCAATTCAGTCCTGTTGACACGAGAAGATGATGGAGAAGAAGATGAAGAAGATGAATTGTCTGTCTATCCAAAGAGAAGGAAAACTATGGACTTATATATGAAAGAGAGAGAAGGAAAACCCAATGCCGACTGCCAAAGCCGGAGCTCAATGCCGAGTACCAGTACTGAGCCCTCCTCCTTGACATGGGGGCAGGCGAGGCCAACAGGGGCAAGCAAGGCCGATGGGGGCAAGCGAGGCTGGTGGGGGCAGGCAAGACCGGTGGGGGCAGGCGAGGCTGGTGGGGGCAGGCGAGGCCAATGGGGGCTGTAAGCCACCGGGCCAAATCCCTGGTCATCGCTCCCCCTTTGGCCCAAGGCTTTCCAGACAAAATAAAACAAAACCAAAGAAACAAACAAAAGTCTAAGATCCTCCTCCAAGTTCCAAATCCCAAATCCACAGAAAATCCAAGCATACAGTATAGATCCAACCGGAATCCAAAATAAAAAGTACAAATCCAAATACACAATCTGAAACAAAGGAAATCCAAGTCCTGCCTGTGATCCTATCCAAGTCCAATATCCTCCACAAATTCGCTGAGTTTAACTCCCCCAAGGGCCTTAGTGAGAGTGTCTGCCAGCATCTCCGCACATGCCATGTGCTTGATCTCGACTTCGCCTTTGGCAGTTGCTTCGTGAATCGAGTGGTACCAGAGTCATAAGTGCCGGCTATCAGATTGGAAGTTGCCCAAGTTGAGAGTCGTAACGCAGTTTAGGCCATCATTGAGAATATGCCTGGTGATATCTTTGTTCGCAATTCCGATCTCACAGGTGAGATCGTGCAGCCAGTCGATCTGCACTTTGCCATAAGCTTTGGCAATCATCTCTGCTTGCATCGTCGATCGGGGTACTACGCTCTGCTTCTTTGATTTCCAAATGATGAGGGTTCTGATGGCATAGACAATGATCCCCGAGGTGAACTTGTTCGTGTCTGCTTCTCCCCCCAAGTCTGCATCGGCGTAGCACAAGATTGACTCATGCCCAAGGCTTGGGTAATAGATGGTTAATTTGTAGTCGGATGTGCCTCGGAGATATCGAAGTTGGCGCTTCACAGGCTTCCCAATGGAGAGTTGAAGGCTGGGCGGCATCTCTGCCTAAGACTGAGATTGCATAGGTGATATTTGGACGAGTACCGAGAGCGGCATAAAGAATGGAACCAATAGCTTTCTGGTATGTTCTAGCGTCGAAGGGCTACTCTCCAATCTCAGGCTGTATGACATGTGGCTTGTAGCCGATCTCCATTGGAGTTGAGCGCTTCCAGCAGTCGGCCATCTCACAGTGGTCAAGAACTCGATTGATGTAGCCAATGTGATCGATGCCAATTGATTGTTTGTTATGATCTGGAGTAACCGTCATGCCGAGATATTGGAAGGTGTCAGGTACAGGGACTTGGCCAGTGGTCTTGAAAGAATCGTATAGTCGAGATGCAATTGAGGCAATGAGGACCAATGTGCCGATGATCATGATATCTTCGAAGTAGACCGGGATTCAGGCGGCATTTGATTTGCCGAGATTGCCACCTGAGAAGAGACCGGGAGCTCCAATTGAGGCTTGGAGACCAAGATCGACAACTATGAAATCAAAGACTTCTTCATACCATTCTTGATTCACCTGCTTGATGCCGTATAATGTTTTATTCAGGTTAACATGGGGTCTGGTGTGGCCATATGGATCAGGCCATTCGCCATCAGGGAGGCACATATTGAGAGTCTCATGCACAGGGCAGCTGAGGAAAGCAGTGAGGATGTCGAGTACAGCAATCTCAAGGTCGTGCTTGGCTGCAAGGCCAAGGGCAAGCCAAATCGAGGCCGAATCAATGACTGGAGAGGTGATGACATCGTAGTCGCCAGGGTTTTGGAGATCGCCGCGGCCGACAAGTTGAACTTTCCATTTGTCAATTGTCCCGTTGGCAATTAGCTTTCTTCCCATAACCCAACGGTTTCCAACCATACTAGCACCTGCTAGGACTTTCTCAACGAGGGTGAAAACCTCATGACTTTCCATTGATGCCATTTCCTTGCGGATGGCTTCTTTCCATTGCTCAGCATCCTCTGCATCCAATGCTGAACAGTATGTCTTTGGACCTTGCTCGATCATCATGGCTATGCTGACATTGGCTGCAGTTCTTCCGCTCCTTCTATGCTTTGGAGGCGATATCTCTGGAGGTGGTGTCTCTGGAGGTGGTGTATCTGAAGACGATGTGAGATCTTCATCCGAGTCGTCTATCGGATTAATCGCACGAGGCAATGCAGTTCCTTTCAGAGGCAGTACCTTGGCGTTTGGGGACTGTATGACCGCTTTGGGCAGCTTTGGAGGCTTGTCCTCAATTTCCGAATTCTTATCCTATTCGGCTGGTTCGAAGGTGAACTTTGTAGACTTAGTCTTCAGTAGCTGGTGATAAAGGGTAGACTAATCAAATTGGACATCTCGGACGATGAATACTCGGCCTGAATTGACCTCCATAACTTGATACTGTGTCGATGTCTGTGCCGAGTAGCCAAGGAGTACACACTTGTAGGCATGGTTGTCAAGATTCTTCCTGAGGTCGCCATGGATCCATGCAAATGCTAAGCAGCCAAAAGTTCGAAGATGGGAGATATCGGGCTTCTTCCACGTCCATCTTTTAAATGGTGTCCAATTGGGGAGAGCTCGGAATCGTAGTCGATTCTTGATGTAGACTGCTGTGGGTACCGCTTTGGCCCAGAGTTTATTCGGCATCCCAGGATACTTCAGCATGGACCGCGCCGGGACCAGCACTGTGCGATTGCATCTCTCCGAAATTCTATTCTGCTGCTGTGAGTATGGGTCTGATACTTCCGTAATGATGCCTTCCTCTGCCAAGTACTCAAGAAACTTCTCACAACTAGCATACTCGCCTCCCCCAACAACTCTAATTCGACACACCTTCGACTTTGGGTGTTGCTTCTCCACTTTCGCCATATACTCCTTGAACTTCGCTGGATCCTCAGATTTGGCTATTATAAAGTAGACCTCGGTGTACCTCGAGTGGTCGTCCATAAACATAATAATATATCGGTAGCCACGCATTGTCTGAGTCTGTGTTGGCCCAATCACATCAGAGTGAATCAACTCAAAAAGTCGAGTCTTTGCCTTTTCCTCCAAACAGAAGTGCTGGAAGGGCTTCTGGAACATCTTGCCCATGATGCATGCCTCATGAGTGAATGTCGATGGGCTCTTAGCATGCAATTGGATAACTTGCACTGTATTCGGGTGCCGTTTGATAGCTGGCAACGAGAGATGGCTGAGGCGATAATGCCAATCAAGGATATCATTATCATCAACCACGGGCCGAATTTTGGAATAGGCCTTTGAGATATTAGGAATTGAGTTCGGAGGGTTGGAGTAGACCTCGGAGATTTCAGGATCGGAGCTTGGCGCAGAGCTCGTTGGAACCTCTATTACCACAGAGGCTTTCGATACTGAGGCCAAGGTTGTCGATGCTCTGAGAACGAACAGACTGTTGATGAATTGTGGTTTATAGACGAGGACTGACCCAAGGCTCGTCGTAGCTCCATCGAGTTTAAAATTGAAGTTGTCTCCTTTCCGTATTAACTAGTTGATACTGACGAGGTTATTTGTGCCGCAGGCTGGCACATAAAAGACATATTGCAGAACGATCTTCGAGGGCTTCGCGTTTGGCCTGTCGACATAAAACGTAATGTTTCCTGAGCCTTCAGCATCGACAAACCTGTTGTTTGCTGTCTTGACCTGATGCTCCCCCTTTGCCATGGAGTGAAAGGTCTCAAAGAGGTGACGATTGCTGGTGACGGGATTTGTTGCTCTGGTGTCAAGAATCCAATAATCGGCAAATCGATTTGCTGATACCACATTGACCGTTATCACAGAGTCTGGCGTCGAGTCTGGGATACGGTTGAACTGCCTTACCGAGAAGAGGAATGACTCTGACTCGGTAGCAGAGGTTAATGCGGTCGAAGCCAGGTGAGCATCACATTTAGATTTCTCATATGAGGCCCACTTAAGCTTGCTCCTGCACTTCGCCTTGATACGGCCCTTTACTCCACATCGATGGCATATGACCTGGCTCCTCCAATTGTCACCCTTTCTATTGTCGCCCTTCCTGCCGTTGCCCATTTCACCTTTCGAGTGACGTCCTTGACCTTTCTTCGATACAAACACTGCGGCATCTGAAGGCAGACCGTGGGTTCTGCAGAGGCGGGCTTCAAATGACAGGACATGGGTGACGATGCTCGCCACAGTGTCAGCCTTCTCAGTGAGCTCGAGTGTGGATGCAAAGGTTCGCCATTCTTTGGTATTCTGGAGGTTGCACATGATGTAGAATTTCCTCCAAGAGTCTTCGATTGTGATGTCGCATATGGCAAGATCATTGATTATTTTGTCCTGGGCTGAGATCCATTCGTTGACTGAGGGATATGACTCGAGTTGGCACGATGTGAGCTTCGCCATCTCGTATTGATCGTTGAGCTTGATGACCTTCTCGAAGTCGGCTTTGATCATATCCCAATGTTGTTTTGGCTCAGTGAGGTCTCGGTAACGTATCTGGATCGTTGATTCCATCAGGACGGGTAGTTGTCTGTGTGCCTTGTCATTGTTCATCTGTCAGCGTTCCCAATCGCAGAGGAAGTTGTAGAACTGATTGCGGTAGGACATGTCAGTCGATTCCGGCAGGAAGTCATATTTGGTATCTCGAGTGTCATGAGCTGCGGGAGTAGTAGTTGAGGAGGTGTCGCTTGTTGATGCTACAATCAGGGGCCTGGGAACACGCATTTCTCCACATATGTATTTCCAGAGGCCTTGCGTTCGAAGTAGGGCTTTCGCTTCTATGGCCCATTGCCGGTAGTTGCGCTCATTATGTTTTTTAGCCGTGGTCGACATGGCAGAGGTTGAAACAGAGGGTTGCGAGACAATAAAGGAGGGCAAAGGTTACGAAACAATAAAGAGGGGCGGAGGTTGAAAAACGAGAGAGGCACTACTACTAGGCATCAATTCAGTCCAATGCACCACAAGGTAGAGGAGAAACGATAAACAAAGAGAGATGTTGGCTCTATCGACTGGAACAGGGGCAGAGGAGAGGCAGTAACAAATACTAATAGTAGGCATCAAGTTCAGCTCAGCGCCAGGCTCATTACCTGTTGACATGTGAAGATGATGGAGAAGAAGATGAAGAAGATGAATTGTCTGTCTATCCAAAGAGAAGGAACACTATGGACTTATATATGAAAGAGAGAAAAGGAAAACCCAATGCCGACTGCCAAAGCCGGAGCCCAATGCTGAGTACCAGTGCCGAGCCCTCCTCCTTGCCATGGGGGCAGGCGAGGCCGACAGGGGCAAGCAAGGCCGATGGGGGCAAGCGAGGCTGGTGGGGGCAGGCGAGGCCAATGGGGGCCGTAAGCCACCGGGCCAAATCCCTAGTCAACAAGTCCAGGTCCAGAAAAAGTGGGGATTGGTCCGATCCCGGTCCAAAAATTACTCGGACTGGATTGGACTGGACTTGGACGGACCCGGTCTGGACTGGTCCAATGCTGGACTGGTGGAATCATTGGGAATAAGTCGAAGTTTCATTCCCGAGCAGTCTTTTTTTTTTTGCGTACGACATTCCAGTCAATTGAGCACAGTTGTCGAAGGCATCTAGAACTGGTTTTGAATCCACCATTAACGCTGCTGCGCTGTGATCAATGACAACTGGACGAGAACATCCCCGTTGAAGATACAATAATACTACGCCCGATGTTGAAAGAAGAAACTGAGCTAACAGCCATGCAACAACTCTAGGTATTGAAACCACTACCTGTAGCCCAGGCCCATGTCTATGTGCCGTCAAGAAGTGTGGTTCGTAATTGAATCTCCTATTTAACGAATCCCAGGTAGCCATATAGGATAAGCGGATAAGATCTGCGACGTAGCCGTCTATGTTATCCCATGTGGCAAGAAGACTCACGTTCATGATGGAGACTTTTGGCATGACATCTGGCAGTAAGTATAAAGCCTCTTCTACCCAGTGGTCCGGCTCCAATTGCATGTTGGAATGTCGTTCTGCGGCAATAACTCTAGGCAAGATATATGTAGCGAACTGATTCCGAATAACTCCAGCAGTAAAATTGACAGTCCCAATGAGGAAGCAATTCTCCTTAACGTGGTTGAAGCTGGAGTCTGCATACACATTTTGGAGCTTGTTCAGGGATGTGTCGTTTCCGAACATATTTCCGCCAATTGGAGAACAACCGTTTGTGGGTGCTCGGCGAGGCAGAAGTGCGATCTTCTTTACACCAGAGAAGATAGTCGATGACGGGAGTGGTGCTGACATGTTGTTCCAATTAAGAGTCGCATTGTAATCCGGACGTTCCTTCAAAAGGGTAGGTGCGAACAGTGCTGCATTACCGGTATGATATGTGGTGAATGGTGCCTCTCCACCAAGGCTCATATTTGACTTCCACTTGTGTTCAACACGAAGCTGAGTCGTGATATTATCCAAAAATTGGGATTTTGCATCCCAGGAGATACTGTGAATATTGAGGCATGGCAGAGTGGCACCATCGATTGTTGAGTTGACAGGCATCACTCCAGCTTAGCTCATGACATGACGGCATTCCAAAGGACCGATGTTCCGAGAAATAGCAGCATTGCCTGTTGCAAACATTGAAGCTCGTCTCACATCGCCCGGAGAATATATATACCAAAACCAAGCATCGGTTGCAGCATCCGACCAATGATATGGAACTTGCTGATTACCGATAGGCCGCGACACATCTCGCCAACCGATAGCGCCGGAAAGAACTGGTGCAACGAAGGCTGAAGGTGCAAGCAAGAGTAATATCACACCTATTTTCGAGCTATTTCCAGACCAACCCATCCACCCGGGCCAAAATATTCGCCAGGAGACAATGCGGTTGAACTGTAAGAGTGTAACACCATCGGTTTCGAGTAGGATGAAAGCACATCTCCAGGCTACCGTAGTTGTCCAAGCAGTCGTTATCAGTCGAACCACAACCACAGCAGCAGAGATTGTCGTGGTAACATCGCTCGCGTACAAACAACCAGTACGGTGTCCTGAAGTTTGGCCATCGTAGTTGACGACTAAGCCATCGACGAAGTATACAACAAGCACAACCATTCCACATGATACAATTCCGTGCAGTGCAAGAAGGTAATAAGCGAAAAAAATCTGCGAGTACGGTGACTCTTTTGCTCTTGTAGCCAGGCTCGACAGCGAAGTGTAGCCGGAACGCATGTTGCTCGTTTTGATAGCAGTTCGCCGGTATAGTGAATGTGGGTACGAGGTCCGTTATCCCTTCGACAACACGCCCCACCCGCATGTTATAGCCATGATGTAAGAACAAGTTCGCTGACTTGCCAGATAAGGTTTGTTAAGGGGTATCGCATCTCCTGCCAGGTATTGTGCATATCCGTTACATCCATCAGGTTCACATAGCCACCCACCTATTTGAGGTTTAGATCTCGAAATTTATAGATCATGCAAATATTAACAAATCACAGAACTCGCTAAGCGACCTCATACGATGAAAGTCACTTTCTGCAATGTGTTATCGTATGCATCGTCCCATTGGCTCCGCCATACTGTGCTTTTGCAGGCCAACACCGTGGCTAGCTGAAGTGAGACTTTCTCCAACTAATTGAATGAATCCTGACAGTTGTCTTGAATTCCGTTCTCCTCTCTGAGACATAATATCAGACTCATCTATTCCATGACAACGGAGGTGCACACGGCTCATCTGAAAGATGCACCTCAATGGTCGCAGCTGAAAGCGAGAGTGTCATTCTCCGCTTCATCGCAAGGTGGGTTTTTTGTTTGATCATACTGTATTATATTCTCTGTATCTGGAGTTGACAGTACACGCTTCTTCTCACCATCCAGATCACCGCTAGATGGGGGAGAATCCCTTCCTTAATCGCAAGGCAGGTGGTGTGCTAGTGCTACAAACAAGAATACTGAGGGATTGGTGGACAATATCGGTAGAGATAGCAATCGTCTCGCAGAGAAAACGTTGTTAGAATGTTCCCACGACCAATAGCGCGTAACTCTCTCAGTTACAGTGGTGATGGCAGTGATTACGTCTCGGAAAGTTCTCACTAGTGAGCATCGAATCCCATTGCCGCACCACCGCTTTAACATTGCCTTCACCCTAGCACCTGCTATAAATTCTCCCGTGCTTAATAACATAATAGACACATTTTGTACCTCTAACTAATCATCTCGACCCAATAACTAGGAGTCCTTGGAACTCGAGGAGCACAAGATACCAAAGGCTCACTTAATAGGATCCCCTGCAGTCTAGCCATGCCTAATTACCTACATCGGGACTTAGGAGGGCTACTTTCAGTTAACAGTTAATTTTCGGTTGTCCACCGGCCACCCATCTATATTTAACTCATGGCCTTAGGGAGTCGAAGTATTTCTCTACTCAAACCTTACCTCGAACTACCTCACTTACTTTCCGGCCCGTTTCTCCTTCCCCTTGTATTACTACATATCTACATCCTGAACTTCAAACTTGGCTAACTAGAGATGCGTGCCACCTGACATAACTATCTAGTCTGGGGCTAGCACCAGCGAAAAAAAGCCGTATGACAGACTAGTCCTGACTTCTTAATAGTTCGTCCGCTCTGGGTAAAATTTGGCCCTGAACTCGACAATAATTTCTAGGGCATCGAGGGGAGGACTGTTTGGGTCTTGGGCCGTGGTGCGCTGCATAAAAGACCAATAGAGTCCTACAGTTGGGGACGCCTAGTTCGGATGAATTTGAGTTTCGAATCACTTAATCAAACATAGTTGAAAACTTAAATGACTCTGTTATATTGTTCTTTGTCTTGAATCTTTGAGGTCCCCGAATAAATGTCGCGACCACCCGGCTAAAGGCGTTCCCAACTATACATCTAGCTCTGCGCATGCGTATGCAACTCTAATCCACAAATACAAAAATTATCAAATCCGTACAACTAAGGCAACTGCAACTTCTCCACTCTCAGTTATAAGTCTAATAACATCTCCTCTGGAACCCCAATCAGTGTTCCTAATGGCCCGGCCGCTTTTTAGCGACCTGCAGATCAGGCCGGCCCAGCCGGCTCCTTTTCCGTCGTCCTCGAGGGGCGTACAAAGGCTCATCCGAGCGCTCTGGCAAGCTGGCCATCAGTCAAAGATTTCATAGACTCACGCTGTTTTCATTGTTCTTGGTATTGCCTTCGTATTTTTTTGCTTGATATATCCAGATCTCCTCTTCACAACGTCAGAAGCTAGCGTGCTTTGGGGCGTTTTATGAAATTAAGATTACAATGTGGTTACACAATTGCTGCATGATACTGTTGACTAATCGTGCAAGCATCGAACGACAGTCTTTCATGCTCATCCATGTTCAGATTACGCTGCATTCAGGCCCCAGCTTCGTATCCTGAAACTATACGTATCTGTATTCGGCCCTAGGTATTGATACCCCGTACCTTGACAGACCAGATGCCAACGAAATCCGTACCGCGGTCGAGATGCCAATTTGGGTTTCCGAAAGATGCCAGACGCTCTGAACCAATGGGATGTCTGATCTAGTCGTGCGCTATGACAGGGGAAGTCGATATTTTATGGAAGGTCTATGCAGATATCGACTATTCGGGACAGCTAACCTTCTTCCTGCACGAATGCAAGCTATTTTTGCACTGACATAAGTGACAAAGTGTCTTCATGCGAGTGATGAAGGGAAACAGATATGAGTGTTCGTTAGACGAATACGAGGAGAATTAGCCAAGGCGGAATGTTACAAATGCTGTGTTCGCGATCGGCATTGGCAACAGTGAAAGATGGGATATGCAGTTATTCTGCTGGGGCAATCAAGACAAAATGACCAACATGGGTACCCATGATTACACTGTTAAGCGGCTAAAAGCACTGTTGTAAAAGAGGGGGGTTCTGATTAACATTATGTTATCTAACTGTATTAACACTCTGTATATTTCTAACTTTTCGGGCCTTTTGAACGGTATTCACACAGTATCCCAGTTAACTAAATTAAAAAATGTTTCGATATGGTTTTATAAACCTCCTTTTTTACAACAGTAGTTAGCATCATAGATCACTGCCGAGAATAGACCATGATACAGAGATATACGGAAAACGACTCGAGATATATACAAGAGAGTTAGGTACCATGTGCCTTATTAGATATCATCAGCCCTTAGGTTATGGTCAGATCGGCCAGGCCATATAGTCATATAATAGTAATGTATGTAGAGCACGAGTTTCTTGTGAGTAGAGCCTCTTCTCACCTCACCTTTATATCTTCATCTTCATCACTACCTACAACTATTATTTATTACTTTTTCACTTTGCATTGTTCTCGTTTCCCTTCCGCGGTTCGCGTTTCTGGCCTTATAGGCTACATTTCACCTCGTTTAAACTTGTGGGGACGGATTTGAGAGCGGTCATCACGTGAGTTGGTTTAGGGTTGTGCCCGGCGGAGCCGCATGCACTTTAGTTGTTGTTGTTGTTTAATCATACTGTATTCACTCTAACTAGAGTATGACAGGACCTTAATAATCCTGCGTGCACTTTAGTTCTTGTGTACGTGTCTATTAGACTTAGCGAGCGAGACAGACAGTGAACTTAGGTCAATAGAGAGAGATTCAGCACAGCAGACCCGTCACAACAAAACTCATCTTACCAGTTTACAGCAAGATATAAGTGAGCGTAGAACCAATTGCAAGGTTAATGCTCATCGTTGAAGAATGGGAAGAGAATTTGTAGGTACTGATGCGCAAAAGTTTATTGTAACCTCCTTTCCTTGCTTGTTTCTCGTAGTTGTCGTCGGAGGTGTTCAGTGTCCGTAGAAAATGTCTATTAACGTCTGTTTGCAGGTAGCTGGGTTTCATAATCACTACACTGCGAGTACCAACCGATACACGGGCCTACTGCCAAAAGTCAACCGTCAGTTGCCTAAGGAACTAGGCAGATGTTTGGGAGCCAGGATGATTGAGTGATGCTCCAGTCGGCGATGGCGGGTTGAACAAGCGTTCCCCACTGCGCATCGGGCACTAGTATAGATTCCGCGCACTCGCATTACTTTGGCCTCAGTACGAACCAATGCAAACGGATGTCACAGGGTACAGCATTGGAGGCCACAGTGAGGCTACTGGGGCGGAAGTATGCCAAATAAACTGCGGCAGCATTGCCGGGTTTTGCGGTGCGCGTTTGTTTTGTTTGTTTTAATCATACTGTATTCACTCTATTTAGAGTATGACAGCCCCTCACTCCCCTCCGCCTCCGGGCTAGCCGGCTAGATGGCGGAGCTCCGCTCCTGCTACCCGTCCTCCCCTTCTGACAAAAGAAAAGAAAAGCATCTGAAAGTGATCTATATATAAACTACAAAGGAAATGTGATGACCTCAGGGAGAGCCCGCTGGCTCTTACTCCTACTCCTCCGCACGTTTGGGCGGGAACTTCCCGATATCGGTGGCTCTCAGGAAGTCCATCACTGCCTTATCGCACTTCTCCATGGAGAGCAGCTCAGAGACTTGCACGTGTCGGCATCTGCCCGCTCTCCATCCCGTTGCTTTCCCCACCTCTTTCCAGAGCGTTTTCTGCTGGTCTCTCCACCGGCTGCAGTGGCGGAAGAGATGCTCCCGCGTCTGGGCAACCGTCCTACCTCCGCCGCCGCACCACCAGCATTTGTCGTCGTCTCGGTGTCCGAACTGTTTTAGGTACCTTCCCACTGGCGCGTGTCCGGACTTCAGTCGGTAGAACCTGGCTGCCAGTGGTTTTGCACTATTCATTGGGATGGGTCTCTTGCTCCCAGCTTTGCCTTTTAGTCTGTAGCCGTGATGTTTGCTGCATTTGTCGACCTCCCATTGAGCCTTCGCCGCCGTCTTTGCTTCTGAGATTCGTCTGGTCCTGTTCGCCGCCGAGGTGTATACCCGCTCTCGCACTGTGCCTGATCTGCGGCCCTCTCTCGCCAGGTTCGCTTGGCGATCTGCTTCCTTTGCGGTGCGCGTTATCTCCGCCGGGCATTCACTTCCAGGGGGTACGGAGACGCGACAGTGGTCTTGTCCGATCAATCTATGTCAGATGTGGTGGTGTTTAGTTATACTACATTCCCTCTAGATCTGGCCGAGATGGCAGTGGAGTAGGCATTCAGACGAACACGAGGGGTGTGGAAACCTGCACGTCAGTTGAATCGATTGCTTCCGATGCTTCAGACCTGCTCTACACACACTACTGGTATGTTTAGCTTCTCCTTCCAACAAATTCCGATTAGGTATTTAATCAAATTTAGGTTCTGATTAGATAGCGGATAAGACGATATCATATACCGTTTCTAGGCATGTGGCTGAGAGCTGTCACTATGGATTGAACTCCCATTGCTTCTTTCCTCAATTACCTATCACAACCACCGTGTGGAATTGTGCGATAATGATGAAATATGTTGTTCTATCTGAGGTAGAACTAATCCCTTATATACAATGAGTCCAGAAATGCAGTCAATACACAGAGCCACCAATAGTGACCATGGAGTGATAGAATAGAATAGAATGGCGAGTGGCGAGAGTGGGAATTATGTAGGCATAAACGGTGACTCCGAGAGACTTCTCTAGATCTCGTTCTAGGCTTCATAACAACAGTTGGCAAATTAATTTTACGAGTGATTAGCTGTGATACACCCCCGGATCACTACCCTTAAGCTTCCGCGATGTCAAACCACCGGGTTAGCATAATAGCAGATTGTGAACCAAGTTTTGCGTTTTGGCCGAAGTCTGGGTCACGATATGTCCGAATACAACCACTACCCAACATTTCCCCTCTAGCTTCAATGACAATCCATATAGGCTTCCTTTATCAGAATTACAATCACCCTCCTTTGCAGTAGCAACACTCTCAATACTCTCATCCGACGTTACACTCCCTTCCACCACCACCGTTCCTCCGTCCGAAGTCTCTAGTCGTATTCGAGCCTCCATACCTCATCTACCTCGCCCACCACTCTGTTCCGTCCTCTCCCTTTTTTATCCACCTCTTCAACCTTCCGTCACATCCAATCATGACCTCCCCGGTCTCGCCAATATCCTGTACTGATCCATTCTCGATATTGGTTCTTCGGCGTTAGCTTCTTCGTCCGTGGTGTTAGCCGAGCCATCATCATGGAGGATTATATCTCCTGAGGGGTGCAGGGAGAATGTAGCCGCTACTTTTGAAAGGCGTTTGGGCTATCAGGCATGCTAGTCGATAGCAGGTCGTTTAAAAGTGATCTACAGCAGTACACCAGATGTTTCCTACAGTCATGCCAAATGTATGGTACAGACTCACGAAGGTAAACGCTACCGATAGCAGTCGATACCGTTCCCAAGGCATTTACGGGGGCCACGAGGAATATGTCGTCGGCACTCGTCCCTCGCTGCGCCACTGAGTTGGTTTGCGATACTTTCTGAGGGGTAAAGTCGCTCAACGAGTCAACCATGGCAGGGGCGAAATCGGGTGAAGTGTTGGCACGGGATTTGGCCCGATGGCTTGTGTGGCTTTCGGCCTAAAGCTGCCCCCATGGGCCGCCACCAGCTCCCATGCCGAGGAGTAGGTCTAGCCCCGGCAGTGATGCCCGGCATCGGTCTCCGGATGTGCTACTCGGCGAAGCCGAGTGTGCTCACTCCTTTCCCATATATTTGCCTGTCTTTCTCTCTCTTTGCTCTTTAAACAATCACTTTTGTACGATAGTCAATTCAATATCTCTATTCGTACTCGATTGATCTCAACATGAAGGCTGTTGGCGAACTGTGTAGCAGCGAGCGAAACGAGCGGAATGTCGTTCCGAGTTGCTACTATCATGCATTGTATGCATAGCCGGAGCTGCGGTCTGGCGGCCGAAGTGTCGGTCGAAAGTTCAAGATCGCCTGAATTCAGTCGGGAACATCCGCAGTTCCTATCGGCTGAGTTGATGATGGTGATGACTTTTAGTAAGTGCAGTTACTGTTGTTACAGGGGTTACGGCGTGGGATATTCTGTCGCATCGATTCGGTCGGTTGATGCGTTAGGCAGAGTGCACGGCTGAACGGACAATCGGTTGACGCCGAGCCGCATCAACCTTATTCCTTGTTCGCTGTTCGCGAACAGCCTACAAAGAAACACAATCAGAAAAACGCAAATAAATTGAGTACAAGGTCAAAAGAAAATTTGAAGACATTTGGGGTAGTCATTTATAGTTGAAAATAGGTTTCCGGAGAGCTTTTACAAAATACATGTATTTTCGCTCTTTCTAGTAATCATAATAGAACTAAACCACGACCCCGTTGCGAAAATACTGTACTACTCATTATAGTTGGGACGGGGCTGAGTGCTGAAGCGAAATTTTGAATGGGACAGCTATATCTGACAGTTTCCGGATGATTGGACAGGGTGAAATTGGCTTGGTTTTTGGAGGTCATATACCAGCAATTTAGTTCTGGAGCAAAATTGAAATCTGCTGCCAGTGCTGGCCGGAAAGGTTGATGGGGCAATAGTATCCTGACGCTGCCCAGCACCCTGAAAAATGGGACTGACACCCGCTGCTGAATGCTGAGTGCTGACCTCCTAACCATAATGAGTAGTACAGTACTTGGTAAATTAGTTCGAATAAGTGAGAAATACAAATAAATACTTCGCATAATTCTGAGAATACTTTCCTTGGATTACTGCTTGAATGACTTTTATGGTGGTTGTCATATACTGTACTCCTCTGTTGCTACAGAGGCTGGCTAATGCGGCTCAGCGTCAGCCATTGTCGATGGTTCAACCGTATCCGGCAGCGACGGGATGTCCTCCAGAGTAAGTGCGAGGCTGCTTCATGCAGGCATAAAGACGCACGTAGACACCGCCCCCAACGAACTAACGTTTTCCAGTGGAACGGCTTCGGCATACGCATTCCGGCGGAATGAGTGGATACCTTATCCCCATTTAGAAAACCTGAATGATGCAAGATGTGTAGTGGTTCTGCTAGCGTACTGCTGCGAGCGGTATAGAAGACCAAATCGGGAACGATTTATCCTTGATCCGATCGGAGCATGGATTAAACATTTTCAATTTCGCCTTCTATAACCGAGTACGAGACTGGAGTACACGTTGCGCATCCCGGATCTCACTCAATTTGGTTTAGCTGCAAACTCTTATTACCGGTTTCTTGGCAGCACCGACGCTACTTATCTACCTCTGAAGAGCTCAAAGAATCCGTACGCAAAGAGCTACCTCTAATTCTTATCCTATGGCGTGCACTACTAGCGCAGCAGATTTGGAGATGGTGCGGGTCCGAGAGATGACCCGGGCCCAAGGAGCGGATCATCTAGACACGATCTCCACTGCCTACGATATCGGCTTGATGTTCTTGAATCAAAGAGACTACATCTCAGCAGAGCGACTTCTCCAGCAAGTGCTTTCTAGGAGAGAGCGTGTCCTAGGAAAGAATCATCCAACAACACTATCTACCGTCAACAGTTTGGCTACTGCTCTCGCCGGCCAAAGATTGTACAACGAGGCGTTAGTGTACTATCAGCGGGCACTTTCCGGATATGAGGAGGTTCATGGCGCACATCACCCAGATACGGTAAACATTCTCAAAGACATGGCACGGCTATTTAAAGACCACCAAAAGTACAACGACGCGCTAGAGTACTATCGGCGGGCACTTTCTGGATATGAGCAGGTCCACGGCGCACATCACTCAGAAACGGTACACATTCTCAACGACATAGCACAGCTGTTTAAAACCCGTCGAAAGTACGACGATGCACTGGAGTACTACCGTAAAGGGCTGTCGACGTCGGAGGTGGCCTTAGGCGACGACCATCCACAGACAATCGACACTCTCTACTGCATCGCTTCAATACTCTACAAGCAGGGCAAGTACGGCGATGCTTTGGAATTCAGTATACAAGCACTTTTGCGACAGGAGCGAGCGCTGGGTATGGATGATTCATCCATCCAAAGCAAAAAGAGGCTCGTAGAAGAGCTGAGAAGTATGACAGAATATATAAATTCGGGTAGGGGCGCGTCCGAATTTAGATATTGCGAACGGTGTTGCGTAGAGGCTCGGCAGGCAGCTTTCGGTGATGTAACAGATCCTGCGAACGTCAGTGCCCGTGACCATTTCCTGGGTATCGGAATCAGACCCAGTTACTATTCCTCGAGGATCAGTATCAGACCCTGTGCGTCCTGCCTCGGACATCGGAATGCTTTCTTGCTATGGATCTACGGAGATCGTGACTACAGACATCACCTAGCTCAGGCCTACGTAAAGCCTATTCACTTTGAATTGCGCAATAGTCCCAAGCATCCTCATGGTTATAGATACTCTAGATTTCCACAAGAAGAGTCATTGAAAGCCGCCTTGAAGAAGTTTGATCGGCTGAACCACAGGTCAGTTTCAGCGCTGGAAGTTTTAGCGCCGGTGGTTTTAGCAGCAGGCCCAGAATACTGCGATACCTGCTACTGGAAAGCAAACGACAGTTTCGAAGCCAACAGCCAGGTTTTCCTTTGCGATGAGTGTGTCCAACGACGAGAAACCTTCGTTAATAGCACTTTCTCCAGTCGCGTCGATTTTCGCAACGATCCCTTTGATCGGCCCCGAGACACACTTTCGGTTGATGAGATCCTGTTTACTGGAGAATTAGGCCCTGATGATTTCTACCACGAGTTCCTTAAGATAGAATTTTTCACGAACGGCAGCGATCCTGGGACACTCACTATTGGAGTCATCGGGACGGTGGTAGGAGTTGCGGGGGCTGCCGCAAGCATTGCCTCTGCAGTATACACCAGACGAGCCTTGAGGCAACGAAACAATTCGATCCCTCTTACACAGCCTCAGGGCAACGATCTTGGTAATCTAAACTCCATGACACTTGTTGCTATTGCTAACCCCATATAAATTGGCAGAAGCTCGACCAGGGTCACAGCTTACAGCACCGTCTCCCGCACAGATTTCATCACATCCTGCCAGTCAGACGGCATGTAATCCCAATAGTTCTGATCCATCAGTTGCTGCCCAACCCTCCATGGATGTGACACATAGGCCAGAGGCTTCATCTAGTAGCTTGGAAACGTTCCATACTGCACCCGATGAATACAGTACGCCAGACCTTCTTGATCCCAATATTTCCTGTCCTTACATATACTGATGCCTAGCTACAGTAGTTTAATCTTCTCCGTTTATTTCATTGTTGTTGGGATTAATTGACTGTTGTGGGCAGACATACAGCGGTAGAATATATGCGTTATAACAAAAAAAATTTAAATACTATTCTAACTTTTGCAGCTTTCTAACATTTTGGATCTCCCTGCGGGTCTCGCAATATTTTCATTTCATAGAGTTTTATCTTTTTACTATCTGTCGTCTTACAGTGTATAACTTAGAAGAAATTCACTCGTTCTGGACGCAATTACGAATGCTCTGTAAACCGCAGTATAGTACTTCTCATGCATAGTGAGTATGATCGGCGCAGGCTAGACTATTAATATATTGTATTTCTTCGTCAGGTGCCCGTACTTTGCTCCTTACACCAGCATCTATCAATCTATATTGCTACAAAAGTTAACCTAACATGTAGCTAGGATTGGACCTACTTAGAGGCAGCGTTCCGGTGCACTTCGGAAGTTCAGATGCGCTTGAACGTGGTACCAGAAGAATGATCCTTAGAAGTTGACTCAATGATTCCAGTAGTCCGGGTGTGGACTAGTCCGGACTGGTCCAGTCCAGTCTAGTCCGGGTCCAGTCCGAGTAATTTTTGGACTGGGATCGGACTGGTCCAACATTCTGGCAGACTGGTACGGGCTTGGTCCGGACCAGTCCACTTGGGGCAAACCAGCGAAAGTCTCTGGGAGTCAGTAATATGCTGAGCCACCGAATAGAGTCATAAACGGAGACTCCTACATGCAGTCTCATACACGCTGAGGTGAAACGGCGGAGCTAGAAGGCAGCGAGCCCAACATCAACACTCTACCGCACCTCTCACGGCATCCAAATGGATTTCGTCAGAAAGAGCGGTTCTGGCTCGAGGAGCGTAGCAAGAGGGTGAGAGGATATAATCGGGAACCTGCCCGTGAGGAACCACACAAATTGAGTGGATCTATGTGTTGACTAGGGATTTGGCCTGGTGGCTTCCTTAGTCTTCGATGCTGGTGGACTAGGGCATGAGGCCGGTGGCTGGCTGCCCCCATCAGCCTCGCCTGCCCCCATGCTGAGGAGGAGGGATCGGCACTGGTACTCGGCTTTGGGCTCCGGCTTTGGAAGTCGGCATCGAGTTTTCCTTCTCTCTCTTTTGTATATAAGTCTATAGTTTTTCCTCTCTTTGGATCGATAGACAATTGAGCTTCTTCATCCTTTCTCTTTTGCTTTCAACACTATGAAAGCTCGGCAAGAGTGAGTGGGAACCAAGAGCTGAGAACAATAGAGTGTGTATTTCGTTGTATAATAAGATTAGATGATGTCTTTTTACCCCGGGGTCTTGCAAATATATACTCCCCGTGGCTCAGTCCATCTCCGTTATCCCTGTATCTCCGTACGTCCGTCCCCGTCGTTTAGGACTGTTTTGCCAGTGCGAAATTCTGCTCACAGACAGGCGAAATAGACTACAAATTGATTCCCTGCAGGCTGTGGAATGGATCAAGTCATGGGATGCTCTGCAAATTGGGCTTCCACAGGTTGTGGTCACAGGAGTTCAGTTAGAAGATACTGGCAAAGCTGAGCTAGATATAGATCAGGCTGAGGACGACAATATGGACATTAGGTAAATGCTGCGAATAAGAAAATTGATGTGGAAATCTTGTAAAGTCCGAGAATGAAGGTACGATTTTGGGAACTATGTAACTAGCTTGAATTAATCAGTAGTAGCTTCCTTGGACTGGTCCAGACCAAGCCCGTCCAGTCCAAGACTGCCAGTCTGTAGTCCAGTCCAGTCCGACCCTCCTATTGGACTGGACCGGACCGAGCCCTACCCCAGACCGGGATCGTTTGGACTGGTGGAATCATTGAGTTGACTAGAGACAGAGTCACCTCTAGAGCTTGCCAGCCACATAATGATACCATTATTGTTAAGGTGCGCGCGCTGTTGCAATAGGCTCCGGGACAAGGTCGGCCCTGCGATAAAGTCGGATCTGCGGAGGACTGACTATTGAATTGGTCGGATTGATTGGATCTCGAGCGAACTTGCTGGAGATACTCCGCCTGCATTGAACTCCAGCAATGCCGATAACCTGATTCTCCTGTGTATAGACGACGTAGATTATCTCATTAGACAAGACATTATCTTCTTTTGACATCGCAACACGCGCGAACATCATAGTCTTGGGTACCAGCTGTCCCGCACATCAATCTTCAAGAATGTCTGCCTACCACTATTAATCGCTGGGCGTAACTTTCTCCCTCCTTTAGGTTGTATATGGAGTAACCTTGTCTCGTGTTGGCAAAACAGGAATGAGAAGCCGAGGAAGACCAAAATCGATAGAAATTGCTTTTTGTTGCTCTAAATGACACTGCAAAATACATACTCGGGTCAGGCAGTTAATGATCGGACATCCCTTCATGGTAGTCAATTTTGTTGAGAAGGCAGTGATGGGTGAGTCGATGGCGGTTAGGGCTAGTCACCCAATCAGACTTGACTGCTGGGCTCGAGACAAGGCGCTGACCGGAGGCGCTACTGTGACTAGTCACACTGCACTGGATATTCTCCTTTCTGTCAATATGCAGATTGCGTTTTACCCAATATTGCCGGTGGTATTCTCATATCGTGCCATTTCTAGGTGGCACCCGCCGAAAAGGACAGTCTGATCTACCTGAGTACAACATTGCACTTGGCGCATTAGGCGAGACACTCAACATTATTATCAATATCAGTGAGTGTTTCAATGATAGGCGACTTTGCCGCGCCAGTGAGATCGATGACTACAATAAATCTCATCGAAATTCTACAGCGTAGATTCTTTCCGAGATTCTCTGCATTCAGTGATACAGACTTTTACCTCTTCCTGCCATCCTTCTTTTCATGTTGGCTTACATCTGCTGTTGCTACGGCTCTAATGCGGTACGCATCGGACTTCCATTGCTGGATGGGGGAGCTGATCGTGCCATGAGTGCTGTCCAGTTTGGTAGAAATTGTATGTATTAGCCCACAACGAAAGCCCTATAAATATATTGTCAACATTACGGGATCAGTGAAGCCACCCTACCTTAGGCAGGCTACTAGTTCTCCACAGTGAATCCACGCTCTCGGCGATATGTATGTTACATGATATTCGAAAGTGACTGGAGATTGGCTGAGGAAGAAAGAACCTACAATTGAGAGAGGAGACACAAATGACATGGAATAGGGCCGTTAGTCCTGGTATCAATCTTGATACAGAGACTTCGTTAATATACTAGATCAATTTTTTTTCACTCTTTGCAACATCCAACGATAACCCAGGCAACTGAATCAGCTCCTTACACATCTTTCTCCAACTCGAACCGGAACCACTCTCCAAGTCACCACATTGCGTATTATTTCTGCCATGCATTTTGTTTTCTACTTCAGTCTCTACAACTCTAGCTAGAAGTCTACTTTCGATTCTATCAGTAATTTGCCGCATACACCTTGCAGGTTATCTCCGTTACACACAACTCTACACATATCAACGAACCGCTCAAACTTCCGACCACGAAAATCACTCGGTACACATCTATTTACCAGTCACTTAATATCACTCATAATAATCTCTCATTCATTCACGCAAAGAGTTGTTGCTGTCTGTTCCTAATGGTCGCTGAGCTTCATCTTGAATAGCTTCTGGCTTAGTACACTTGTCAGCTCCCAAACAAGTTCGGGCGGTACTCCTCTCTAGTAGCGTCCGGCTTGTACTTGGTCCTCTGGCAAACTCGGGCTTCATACGGTGGATAGTTCTGAGTATGGTATCTTGCTAATATGCCTTATACTCGCTTTTACAGTAGGTAATTCAACATCTGCATCGTACTTTCAACAAGAACGTTAAATGTGGCGGTTGATTGTTTTTATCTATCGAGGCTATGGGGACCGTATATGTATGCATATGTATACGTACTGGAAATGCATTACCCCATATCCTGATACAATTCGATATCTCCATACTCGCCGGATCTTCAAGTCACCGGACACCTTTGTCATTGATTAGATGATTACGATAAGGTTAGATGATACCGAAATCTCATTGCCAGTATGAGTACCATGATGCCTTGCAGCCTGTAGTCGTTAGCGCGATTTCATTGTAGCGTAGCGGAGTATTTGCTCTTGAAATCCGTTGCTTCTGCAGCTAGCACTTAGTTTGACTGTAATGTGCATTCAATTGTAATTAGATGAGTAGTCACCAGTGTTCGAAACGGGCCGGGCCGGGCCGGCCCTGACATCTTTAGGCCCAGCCTTCGGGCTTTGGACAAAGCCTGGCCGGCCGTCCTTAGCGCGGGCTTTTCTGGAAGAAGCCTGAGCCCGCCTGCTGTTACTTTGGACGGTTCGGTGACTTCTTGATTGGCTTGATTGGTTCTCTCTATCTCGAGGGCCAAAGGCCCGTATATGTACAATCTCCCATATGCGTACGCGTATGCTCTGAGACGCATCACCCTGGTCCTGATGCATATCCTGATACAGCCACCATCTTCATACAAGTCTTCATTCTCATACAAGACATCAGACGGTGCTGAGACTCACGATCCAAGTACACATGCAACACCTGCAAGCCCCAGTGGGCTGAGTGAGTGGTCGTGATCGTGGCAATTTCACGTGATCCCAATAAGCGAGCCAATCATTTTGCTTGCGTCCATGTCTTGGCTGGACGCAAGCAAATTGATTGGTCGAGGCGCAAGCCGATTGCCACTTTATGAGTTCTTCTACACCATAGCGATACTTTTACCACTCATTTCACCTTTGCACCACTTACGCTAAAAAAAGCTTCGTCTGATACCTAACCCCAAGAAAGCCCACATGGCCCGGGGGCTTTTAATTAAAATGCCCGGGCTTTGTGGGCTTTCAGATTACCGGCCCGGCCCGTTTCGAACACTGGTAGTCACTGTAAATTGATGCGTCACAATGGGCGCTTATATGACTTGTTCGGGACTACTCTAGATAGTATATACAGTAGATTAAAACAAACAAAACGTGTCCGGGGACTTGAAAATCCGGTGAGTACAAGCCATGTATATGCAGCAAAGTATATGGTACTGCAGCGCACATAAAGATGATATCAATGCTCCCAGGTGATTGCCCTAGTCTACTCCCGGCGAGCCAGCTCCCGGTTAGTCTATATCTCCTGTACCCAGGCGAGCCGCCTACCTAGTCTTAAACGAGAAGCAACTATGTTCATAAATTGACTGGCCTCGAACCAGGCTCTCAATTGCACTAAGATGAAAATGGAAGTGACAAAAAGGGGATAGTGTTACAAGGGGATGAAGTTGTGAGAGAGAGCCTAGAGACATCGCTCCACACAAAGTTTACTGGTCAACCTGGTGAAAATTTCAACACCACTGATTTGAGCTGGGTTTGCACGGAAAGAAGAGTTTAGGGTAAAGGAAATACAGTTTATATGGGGCACTAAGTGAGTCAGGCAAAATTTGTGGTGTAAAGTGACCGGGTCAACCTAGCAACGATCCGGATCGGCTTCGGGTTAAGGCTGCAGTGTGTGCCCATGTGGTGGAATTCTTTAAAAAATGCTCGACATTGACTCAGGTTGGTGTAAACTAATACCCCCCAAAAGCTCAGCTCTCTGGAGGTAATTTGAATTTTTGGAGGAGTGATGTCTCCAGGCCGTATCACCTCACTTTTTTCACGGTCTCGATTTGGATCTGAGTCACTATTTCGGTTAGTGTAAAATCACGTGACATCAAAGGGCCGGGATACGAGGCCATAAATTGACTGCTCATTGGCTTTTTTTTGCCGGAATGTGCTCGGTTAAATTTTAGCGGGATGTCAGTGGCAAGGGAGCAGACAGCGTATTGTTAGTGGCATGATTAAATCTCCGGATCCTGCAGCAGAGCCTATTTTACACTTGCATTGCATCCCTGTCTAGTCGTACCCCCGTAGTCTCGCCCACACCCGTTACCAAAACCCAATCTACAGTAGCACCTACACCCGACCCCCCACCTATCCGTGCACCAATCCCCGCACCCACCCACTGCTGTTTAGTAAGATCTCGCTTGACGCTTCCACACCAACCAAACTTGCCACGCCTGCAACTCTGTAGAGCTATTCTTTCCCAAAAGCTCACACAGCGGCTACGTTCAGTAAAGAACTCAGCAGAGTAGCATAGAGTTATGTTCTCTATAAAGTAGCATTGTTCACTCCCTTTCCTTTCGTTATCCCGTGCTTACCACCTGCGGACGAACGAGGCTGACAAGCTGGTACATCCAGGTAGTAGGCTGCGTATAGTCACCACAGGCTGAAGCCCCACGTTTGCAGAACATCGAGACGCGCTACCAACCTAAGTTTGCTTATGAGATGTAATCGGGGTTGTGAGGGTGTTGTGGGGCGGGGGCCACAGATATGAGGCCAATGTATGCATCGGTAGCAAATCTCTCTCTAACTCATGGCTCTGGAGGCAACAATGCAGATAAATCAAGGCAGCTACCCCACTCTCGTATACACCATGCCTGTCACTATCTACCGCTCTGTGCAACATGCAGCACGACCGCGACCTCTGTAACCCCTTCCTTTACCATCCCCTCCAATGTGCTTGACTCTTGTGGGATGGAAGTCAACGTTAATTCTCTACTCTACTAGATTGCTGGGTATAATAGTCACCACAGGTTGAAACCACCGCGTTCGCGGAACACCGAGACGCAACGTCAAATGCCCACCAGACAGAGGCAATGAAGCGACCCTACTCTACATTGGCTTACCAGCTCCCTACAGTAAACCGCTCTCTCAACTACATGCGTGGGTATTCATAGATGGTTGGAAATTGCCGGGGGAAAAAGGAATCCAGAATTGTAAGAATAAACACGAGAGGTTTAGGATAGGGGCGTAGATCCATGTACCAATCTTGGAACAGTGATGTCATCAAGACGTTAGATCAATTAGTTTCACTCTAAGCATAACCAAGAACGAAGCAGGCACCAATTCATTGACCTCCGCTAAGGCGAGTAGGATGGAAATAGTCCGCTCGTCCGCCCTAAGGCTTTCTATCGCAGAGTACCATTTATGAAACAGAGAAATCTTGTACTATATGCCGTGTGTATTATAGACCTAGGACAGGCAAACTAACTTTAACTATATGATCTGAAGGGAAGTCGCCGATACTGAAATCGCCGAATTGGCACACAGGCTACGGACTCACACTCGTAGACTCATCCGCGAGTTTTCACTCGCCACCGCCACTGGTATTTGCAATCATGAGCTTCCATGGAGTTCCAAGCTCTCATGTATATAAGGACAGAGCTTCTCCTTCGATCGTCGAATAGACATAATCCGCTGTACATTCGTAACACTAACGTCCAATAGTTAACCGAGTGATGTATCAATGACCGAGTGATAACACATTGAACGAGTGATTGGAGTATCACTTCCCCGGCAGAAGCCGCAATTGCTGTATCTACCACTGATGTCCTGTAGGCGCTGTAGATATACACATATGCAGATGAATTCCTCCGTTGTATGCTGAACCTGCAGATGCAGTGGTGTTTTGGAGATGACCCTTGATTGTACCGCCAAGTTCGCCAGGTCCCTACAGTCTCCCTGGCAGGGTTGCGGTCCTTGGGAGACAAAGACTGCACGCTTTGGTATATATCACTGATAGCTTAGATTGAACGACGTTGCGCCTTGTAGCAACGGGCGGGCAGTCGGACCGTCTCTATCCCGGGAGGCGAGTCAACTTCATCACCATTACATTGCCGCAGCTATAATTCTGTGCGAGCACCCGCCACCGTTTGCTGCTTACAGCATCCTAACCAATGATAGCCTGAGCTACCAAATCATTTCCTTAAATGTCCACCAATCGGCCTCCTTTACCGGCGATCCGCAGACATCAGCTTCCCCCTATGACAGCTCCAAACACTCAGCCACGGGAACCCGGCCATCCGCCTCTTACCCTACTCTCTGTATGTTCTGCCGTGTCAACCCCCCATCTCAGTCCTCAACCTGTAAAGCTCCTCGTTTCCCTCCTCTAGAGCTGCATCGCCTACCTCATATAGCTTCGGTCAAGATGTACGTTCCTAACTTCACCCTTTCCGGGCACGGGGCGAATGGAGGTATTCGACGCTGAACTATGGGCGATCGGAGTCGCACTTCGGAAGTCCGTTGCGAAAGCGGAAGCATTACGAGCACACGGAGTCACGACAGTGGCGGTCTTCAGTGATTCGCAGGCAGCCATCAGACAGACGGCGCACCTGGACCCAGGGCCAGGGCAGCAGCTAGCAAGAGCAATCAACGAGCATGCTAGGGCCCTCCACGCCCAGGGCATTGACGTCGTGATCCACTGGGTCCCGGGGCACTCAGGCATCCCTGGGAACGAAGAGGCTGACCGCCAGGCAAATAAGGCACGGGAAGGTCGAGGGTACACAGTACGTGAGCGCATATACACTTCGGCCGCGAATAGAGCCAGACGAATCTCGGAAGGAAGAACGGCGGCGAAGGCAAAGTGGGAGGCCGAGAGGTGCTCCAAGCACTACGGCTATAGGCTGAAGGGCAAAGCCGGAAGCAAGAGATCCGTCCCAATGACAA
>Ga0307514_10000720_pt1 | contig 57177 bp, 61 predicted proteins | sample 16_EM_MG_FD_203088 | JGI IMG/M metagenome (GOLD analysis project Ga0307514, IMG submission 203088) | Populus trichocarpa ectomycorrhiza microbial communities from riparian zone in the Pacific Northwest, United States - 16_EM | ecosystem: Host-associated > Plants > Roots > Unclassified | place... | reverse complement strand
TTGGAGGCATGTTTATTGATAAAACGCGTTATTTTGTGGCGACGCGTCGAAAGGGGTAAATCGCGAGATCCCGTGAGCGAAACGTATCGAATTGATTAAGAGCGATAATAGTGTAAGGCCGTATATCCATATATGGCCGCGTATGAGAGTATATGAGAAGATACGGTTGCACACGTGGATGTGGTAATATATTAGAGTAGTTGATAGGTAAGATTATCGCTAACGATCCCAGAGAGATCGCGAGTCGTCTATATAAGGTTGCGGTTACCCGGCCCTGGACACGTCTGGTGCCATTGCCGAGAACCTAATCATGACTGCCATTACATCGGGACGATGATGTTGGGCATGTTTTGGCATAGCGACAGTCAGGCTGATTCGTTCGTCTATACGCGTCAGTATCTGGAGCAACTCTGTGCGACCTTGAGAGACAGCCATAGAGGTTGTGACCATGAAGAATTCGGAGGTCTTGATGATACGGAAAGTCTTAAGTCATTTCTCCGCACTTACGACCACAGCAGTGGAGTAGTCACCGAGCTCGGCATGATGGTCGAGTATGAGAGGACGGAGAAGTTGCTGCGTGCGCTTCCCAAGCGACTCTGGAGGAAGGCGATCACTACGCTTGGCCTCAACCCGCTCGAACCGCGTACATTCGAATATGGCAAGCTCAAGGGCTGGATTGCCGCGAGAATCGCGGCTGCGGAGGCCTTGACAATGATTGATTTTCTTGCTTCTGCCGCACAGCCCCTGACAACTTTCCCAGCTCTCCTGGCTTCGACCTCTTCCACGGCTCCCCCAAGTACTTCGGCTTTCCCCGTTTCTTCGACTCCGGCAACACCCAAGACTCACACGACTTTCCCGGCTCTCGCAATATCTCTGGCTTCCACTGCATCTCCGACTTCGATAGCTTCTCCTGCACCGCTGGCTCCAACGGCTTCTACCTCTTCCATGGCTCCCACAAGTTCTTCGGCTTCCTTTGTTTCTTCGGCTCCCTGTGTGTCTTCGACTCCGGCAACTCCCAAGACTCACACGACTTCTCCGGCTTCCACGACTTCCTCTGCTTCTGCCCTGGCTTCTCCGGCTCCCTTCGCTCCCGCAGCTGCCGAGACTACCACGACAATTCCCATGGCAGCTAAGGTTCCCTCGACCACGGCAATAATTACTACACTCTCTTTGGCTCCTTCTCCCGCGGCTAGACAAGGTACAATCCGTGCTGGTCCAACTGTACGACTGGGAATAATCCGTGTTGAGCCACCTCGAGGCCCGCCAGTCCGTCGACACCGTTTCGTGCAGCCCAATCACCGTCAGGAGTCTGCTCTGCCGAACCGTCAAGTGCCCGACCAGCAGCACCGTCCACAGCCCACCTCGACGTTCAATCAGAAGCCCGCCCCACCGCCGTCATATCAATATCAAGATCCGGTACAGCCACCGCAGCAACGAGATGTTCCCCCATGCCATTACTGCAGCGGTCATCATCACCTCCGGAAGTGTGTCAATTTGCGTACCGACCTGGAGGATGGTGTTGTAAGTATCAATAACCGTCATAGACTTGTGCTTGGGCATGCGGGACAGGAGATACCACTGGCACCGGCTGCCCGCGGTGACCGCACAATGAGGAACTATGCACGTGCAGGGTGTCCAGTTGTTTCGACACCGCCACCACCACCGCCACCGCCATCACCATCACAAGCTCGCTCGAACTCACCACCGCTGCCACCGTCATCATCGCCCACGTCCCCGCCATCGCCACCAGCCCGTCCAGTCTCACCAGCCCCATCTCCAGCTCGACCGACACGTCCCTCCGCACCGCTGCTCTCTACTGAACAATTGACGCTGCTAATGCAAGAGGTTATGGAGCATTTCGCACGATCTCGGCAAGTCAAAGTCGACGTACACCCCCGTCCGAGATACACAGCCCGCCCGCCCACCGCTCGCCGTACGACTGGAACGAATGCGGGAGCAGTCACGCTCTGAACGCCATCTACTCGGTAGAGCATAGGCTTGCAGACAGCGAGCGGAGACGGGAACGCAGAGTGTGCTTCACACAAAGGGCCAGGGAGGGGAAATTTCATTCTTTTTTTGACCACCGCTGGATAGTAGCGCACTAGGAGGAGAGAAGTGGACTTGGAGGAGAGAAGTGGACTCGGAAGAGAGAAGCACAATTGGTGGACACGGGAGTGATGCGCACTTGACGAGGGTGCATTTGGACGGTACAGGGAGTGCTCATGGAGGATACGACAGCGAGAAGCGCACCCGGAGGATACTGAGGTCAAGCAGACTTGACAGGCACGGAGCATACAGGTGGTAGTAAACACCGTCTCGTTAAACCGGGACAAGGATTTGGACTCGGAGGACACAGGATCTTGAGCACAGTCTCGTTAAACTGGAACGAAGGTATGAGCGCGGAGGCCGCGACTTGGGAGAATCAGCACCAACTGTAAACGGGACGATCAGCACCGACTGTAAACGGGACGTTCAGCACCGACTGCAAACGCGACGGAATATGAGTGGAGGAGACATCGGTAGAAGGTTGGATAGCGTGGGTTTTTGGGCTGGGGTTTCGTTTGTTTTCTCGTTTCTTTGTCGTATCTCGTTCCTTTCTTGTTGCTTGTTTCGTTTGCTGGTTGGTGTTTGCTTTCGGAGCTAATTCTGCATGTTACGGATAATCGGTGGGATCTTGGGGATACGGAGATGACGGTAAGTACGAGGAGGAGGAGGATGACGGCAGAGAAGAACCGCGTGCTTCGCACCAGGTGGCTGGGGAGGAGTTGTGGTGGGAAAATGGCTCCCAGCACTACAGAGCCACGCATTTGAGTGGGCACGTGACTGGGTTAGGGTTATCGCGGCTCTGCATCACGCCATCGACACGGTTGAAAAACCTTTGCTCGACCATCGGCCACCACTATTCAGACCTCACCAATCACATACCAATCATCATCTCATCTCTTTCCTTCTTCTCTGCTTTGTTTCTTAGTCTCTAGCCAATCAACTATCTCGCTGCGGCTGCTCCCTCCCTACGCTCCTTGAAACGAAACCTCCATTTTTGTGGCTTCCTATGGAACCTGCAGTGCGCGATCTCTTGATCCGGGATTTCTGCCACAACGGGTCTAGCCAAACCTGGTGAAACCCGGGGGTTGACGGGTACGGGTCCGGGTTTGGTCCGCCAAGAGTCTGCGGGTCGGGTTTTTGGCCGGTTCTGGAACCGAAACGACCCGTTTTTGCGGTCCAAACCTGGACCGCTGGCGGGTTACCCGGACCCGTTGCTAACACTATTCATAAATAGATGTATAGCAGGCGCAATGAATCATTTAACATGATACATCATTTTTAGTGCTGTGAGAGTAACCAGTGCAGTATAATTACGTTGCTCGGCTAGCACGCAGGGCAGAGTCTGAAACATACAGAAAGACAACCGATAAAGTCAAATCAGGATGAAAACAATTATGGACAGCAGCAGATGTTCAATGGACAATACATTAAAATGAGTATCAACTGAGCATCAACAATTTGTGGACTTGTAAGTACGGTAATTCACCAGTGACTTGGTCATTGTTATGCATAACGGACCATTTGGCAGCATTTATTGACAACCTGATAGCAATACGGTCACCACCCCATTCTTGGCATGAGCGTCAATGTAGTGTCAACGACATCTGGGCTTGTAAGTAAGGTAATTCACCAGTCACTTCGTTGTTGTTATGCATAACAGAAGTTGTGGCCGCGTTTATTCGCAAAAGAGACCGCAACACGGTCACCGTCCCATTTTTAGCATGAGCGTCAACGTACCATCAATGATTTTTAACGGTGCAGCTTGAGTAAATTATGTGGCGATTGGATGAGGACATCTATTTATGATATATTGGCAGCCTTTACTGGCCAAAACAACAGCGACATGCTCACTGCGGCATACTGAAAACGAGTGTCAACACAGCGTCAACACATTTAGGACTTGCATATTACGTAATGAAGGCATCATGCGGATCTTCGCCTGCAGCACAGTATTATTGACAGGCTTTCCAGGCAAACATATTATATATCGAAGGTGAACCGCTGACACCAAAACAATCAATATGGGAAACTGCTCAACAAGCAAAAGCACATTGTTGGTTGCTGTTAAAGCGATTTTGATAAGATACTATTAAAACACTGCAAATTCCAGAGCCTTAAATGAATCTATGGATGGACCCGCTGGGCGACCTGCTGATAACCCGCCCAATTCAGACGGGTTGTAATGGCACGACTGCACGTGACGTGTCCAGGGCCGGGTAATACCCGCTTTATATAGTCGGCTCGCCACGAGCCTTAGATCTCTAGCGATAATCTTACCTAAACTTACCTTTATACTACTCTACACTATTGACATCCACGTTTGCAACCGTATCTACTGATATACCTTCCTACGAGGCCATACACGGGCGTATGCCTTTACACTATTATCGCTCTTACAACTTCAGATACGTTTCGCTTACTGGATTTCATGAATTTCACCTTTCGGACGCGTCACGACACGTAGTCTGCGCGCGAGATATCATACAGATTTGAGAGCACTGATTGCATCAGCGAAGTGTCTACATATGTCTATAGAATTGAGGTTAACGGTAACAGAGACGATCTTGTGTGGATTCCAGAGGCCAACCGGCCTGGAGACGCGTCAGCGACTAAGTCAGTCAAAGTCATTGGCAACGAATGCATCATACGAGAATGCGATGGCTACCAATTGCGGCATCAATGAGATTTGATAAGTTACCTTCTAATTGAGTTAGTTGACGATTACAGGGACGAGTTCAGAGCCTTTATGTCACTGACAGTCGCGTCACCGGCAATGCCGAAGCCGGCCCTTTTCACGAGATTTCTTGGATCCTTATCCGACAAGCGCAATCCAAGCTGCGATGAGCGTAAACGGGCACATACCTCGAACGAAGTTCACCTACGGAGGATGAGGGCGGATTTACACCATACTCACAATTCGCATCTAGCGATGCCACTGATGGCAGTTCCAATCGCGATTACCTTCTGCAAGACAATGGGATTATCTACGTTACGGACGATGTCAGGAGTTTACCGCAGCGGCTACGGAAGTCTTACAAGGCTATACACGGATCAATGGATACAGTTCAAGATAGTGGAGCAGCGATCGCAGATCGTGTGGCAGCTCTGAATGGGAAGTACACTAACCCCCGAATATTCTAAAGTGGCTAGCAGATACAATTCGCAATTACTATTGTCAATTATCACACTTGGCACCTGATTGGACGACTGAATCGGATCGTTGTGAGGAGAGAGAGCCATCTGCGCCAACTATTCTATTTCGTCAAACAAGTCAACGAAAGCTGATCGCCAATGAGCGAATACGGATGTGCCCATACGATGGCATACGAAGAGGGTTTTTAGGAATTCAATGGTGATGATGTAGCCTGGATTCTAAGGATCCACGGGGCTAACGGAGGATGGACCGTCTGGGCACTCTCAGGAGACCAGCGGATTCCGCATGTATTTAAAAAGCGCAAAGAGGTTCAATTGATGAGTCGTATCCCCACGTGGGAATGGACGGTATTTGTTTGTCAGACAGTCCCAATTGGGTGAGGCAAATATGTTATTTGGTTGTCAGACAGTCCCAATCGGGTGTGACAAGTACGTGATTTGCTGAGTGAGCTTATTCGTACACAGTGGTGGCAGCCGCGGTGGACACACCGTGTGAGCTGGAGACTGATAGGAGTTGCCTTGGTACCAGTCCAGGAATCCTAGCGTCGACTTGCAAAGCATTCGACTTTTGGCTCTGCAACCCCAGGGTGAGCGGAAGAGGTGGCAGTGGACCGGGCAGGCCATCAGGTATGCCCCGGGAATGTACCTGGATCACGGCTAGGGAGGAGGCGTGTTCCGAAGGAGGCGGCGGTGTTCCAGATATTCTAATACTTGGAGCCACTACCTTTGACGATCAACTGGCCAGTGAGGAGGTCGTTTGGACGTTCTTCCTAAGAGTGGGAGTTCGTATAGGGCTGCTGGGAGTGACCGTGGAAAGCATCTCTAGTGGTGAGATAGGCACCAGGCACTGGACGGGCGAGCAGGGAGCGGCGGCAACGGCCAGAAAGTGGTTCCCAAGGGTATACTTGTGTAAACGTTGTCGGCACGCCGAGACACGAAGGGAGTACTGGACGGCGGGGCTTGGCTCTTCCATGGGCGAACCGTTTTAAATCCGGGGTCCTGGATATTCCTCTACCGCTCCATATCTATTATGAATTGAGAACTAACGTTTGCAGATGGAGCCGGCACCACGACAGATGGTGTCTACAGACGATGGAGGACTTATCCAGCGATATACGGAGATTTCGTGGAGGTTCAGCAAAGCCAAGGCGGAGACACTCCCGCGCATCGGTTAATTGCAATTAATTTGGGGCCCGGCTACAATTTGCCATATGGGCGGATTTACAATTTATCGGAGTTGAGCGGTATTCACGCAATTGCGTGGATTAAGATCACGTGCTCACGAGGCCGGATCATGGATTTGGACTTAAAGATCCCATGCCATATGGACGGATCGATGAGTGGGTACTTTTTTATGATGGACGATATGTAACCGGATTATGGGACTGCGATGAAGAGTTAATGGAAGACGGACATTATGGAGGTCAGTAAAGATGACCTTTAGAGAGCTTACAGTGCTACAGGAGAAGTCACGAATGCGGACCATACGGGCGCAATTATGCACAGGTGGAAACGAATGGCTGGAACCAACTGGATCACAGCCGTAAAGAGATCGCGGCCGGAGATGGATTGCGGCATGATATGGATCGCGACCAGTTATGGATGGATGACCGGAGGTGGATGACAGGAGATGGATCTCAGGAGATGGATCATGGGAGACGGATGACAATCAATCTCCTTCCCTATACGAAGATATTGAGATTATGCGAAGTTATACCCTTCTCGAGATCACTTCGATTTCAAGCTACGAAGTTACAATCGAGCGCAGATTCGCAGACATACGGTGTTCCGGCGGCATGGCTCCACCGTGTACGATGCCGAGCACTATTCAGAGATACCGAATCATGCACCTACATGCCCGAATTAAAATGCCGAATACGATCCCGAATCAGATCCCGAGTCACACACCTACAATGCCGATACCGCACATCTCGAAGCCGTATGAGATAAGTCGTCAGCAGAGCAACGATCTTTAAAGAGGGGGATGACAGTGCCGGATTCGCAACAACCCTTAACGTGAGCAATTACCGTACCGGAAATGCAGGAACGAAGCACCATCACACGCATTCACCAATAGAGAAGGCTGGCAGCAGCATGTGCACCCGGAGAAGTGATGGCAAACACACCTACAGATGAATCAAGAAGCCGCATGTCCAAGTTACAATCCCGAATGAGATCCCGATTCAGTCTCGACAATCCCGAGATACACAGCTGCTACTGGAAATCAACTTCAGAATCAAGTCTTACCAACGTATATGGCACCCGAAGAAACCGAAATAGATTAGTCGTCGGCAGAGCTACGACGTACAAAAGGGGGATGACCGTACCGGAATCAAAACCAACCCCTACTGCAAGCAATCACCGTACCGGAAGTGCTGGGAGGAAGCACCTTGGAGCGCACTTACCGGCAGAGATCACCAGCAGTGTCAACAAGCGTACGTGAAGAAGAGTCAACAGTGCACCTGGAGATGAAGCGGCAAGCGAATTCAGAAAACGATATATGGATACCCAGACAAGTGACAGCAAGCACACCTGGAGAAGGTGCGGAAAGCATACCCGGAGGAACGCCTGCGAGCAATTGGAGATGATAAGTGCACCGAGCACAGGGCGGATGTCAAGTGTACCTACAAGTGCACCGACTTGGAGGATGATCAGTGCAACTGCAAGAGCACCGGAGAGACGATGAGAAGTCAAACGAGTTTGATCAATGCCGAACGAGTGCAATTATGTCTACCGAAGCAGTTCCGAACGAGACCGAAAATGATCTTCGAACGTACCAAATCGTCTACCGAACGGCATCGCGAGAGACAGTCACCGAATGGCATCGTGAGACAGAAGAGACAACTACCAAAAGATTATTACCGGATTGCCCCGAATGGAGGGCGCAGGAACTTAGGATAATCGGGAGTCCTACCTACCGAAGGCACCGACTGGGATGTTTACCTAACGGCTTACCGAAATGAATGCCGAACGACCATACTGGAGGCCTATAAGCCTGCTTGGCCGATAGTGAAGGAGGATAAATATAACTACTGACGGGCACCGTGTGAGAACCACCGGCTGCAAGAGATGATGTTAGATATCCAGGCTGGCCTATAAAGCTATGCACGACAATCTGGAGAGCACGAGGCTCGGGAGAGCGCAAACGCGCCTGAATATATATGTGGTATGAATGTCCATTGCATGAGAAGCTTACGAGATAGATACGAGGTCATATATGATTGACCATCACCGACGGCTATGATACCGAATGCAGAAGCTGCCAAAGCAGCAATAATGATCACTGATGGGCTGGGCCTGCGGAATTGTTAACGAGGTATTGGGAGAACTCGAGTGCTAGTGCACTTGAAAGTATGGTGAGTATGACCGGTTACTGGAATACTTACAAATTAGATATACCGATGGCGATGGCAATGGCGATGGCGATGGTGATGATGAGCAGCGAGCGGAAGCCACCATCGATACCGCCGAGTCAAGACGAGGCTCATATTACGATTGCGGATTGCGGATTTCACCGAGATTGCTGTGTCTAATTCTGCCAACGACCTACACTTGGTACGAGTTACGAGTGTGAGATTGGATAGTCGGATGCCGGACATTCCGGGAGTGGAGATATGGAGGACGGTGTCACTTTGGATGTTCCTTCTTCTCTTTTCTTCTCTTCTGGTTACTTTTTTACTTTATTACTTCTTTGGATCTCGGCCTAGTACAAATGGCGTCGGCACGGGTTTTTACCACCTCTGGAGACAAGTCAAGTGGAGGTGGAGTTTCCCCGTGCGCCGGATCCGCCGAATGGCTACTATACGGTACCAATCGGTTGTGGGACTTATGGGTTCGTACGTTTGCGTACGTTGAACGGTTGTTTGATTGTTTCCTTTCCTTTCCTACTCTTGTACGGGTTTATGCAGCCCAGGGGGTCTGCACCTAAAGAGGGGGATAATGTAATGGCACGACTGCACGTGACGTGTCCAGGGCCGGGTAATACCCGCTTTATATAGTCGGCTCGCCACGAGCCTTAGATCTCTAGCGATAATCTTACCTAAACTTACCTTTGTACTACTCTACACTATTGACATCCACGTTTGCAACCGTATCTACTGATATACCTTCCTACGAGGCCATACACGGGCGTATGCCTTTACACGGGTTCGGAGTTTACTATGGAACCGTACCTGAGTGGGCAGTTCTGGTTTATTGACGACCCGGACCGCCAATTTGGCAACGGTTCGGTTTGGACCCGGACCCGGACCTGAAGTGACGGTCCGGATCCGTTGCTAACACTAGGCAGCGGAGTGTCAACGATTTTTTATGGTGTAATTCAGGTTATTACAATGTGAATTAGGCTTTGTCATCTATAATCATCGTATTGGCCGCATTTATAGGCAAAAGAGAATGCTATACTCGTCCTGCCCAATCTTGAGAATGAGGGTCAACAGAGTGACAATAATTTTGGGACTGGAATCTTGAGTAATCTTGGTGGCAAATGATTGCAGATATCTAAAAACAATGTTTTGGCTGCCTTCAATAGGCTGATAAGCAAGTGATGGTCCCACGACAGCCTCCCTGACAATCACAACATCAATTGTTTTCAATGCTGCAACTCAGTGATCAGGAAAATTTTAGCATACATAACCAGTCAAAACTCCTCGTATAGCCATTAGTGGCCGTCTGGCCCTATGATCAACCATCGGGCAAGGCCAAAGATCGTTGGCGCTTGTAAGGACGCATACGCCAGCGTCCGGCTGCATAGGGATATGGTTGCAAACATGGACTTGAGAGACTATATATGTAGACGTGTAGATGTCAAGGTAAGATTATCGCTGGAGGTCTAAGGCTGGTGGCGAGCAGACTATATGGAATGGCCGGTACCCGGCCCTGGACATGACACATGCAGTCGTGCCATTACATTATCTCTCTCTTTCAGCACAGAGCTCCTGGGCTGCCGAAGCCAGTATTTGAGAAAAGAAGGAAGGGGAAACAAAAAATGAAACAATCGTGCTACGGAGGCAATCGTATGAACCGATATGTCCCACAACCGAACGGTACATCTCATTGGCGACCTATCAGCGGATGTAGCGCATAGTGTTAGCAACGGTTCCATTTTGGGACCGTTTCTACTATAGCGGTTCCAAGAAACCCGGAACCGGCCGGTTCGGTTCGGGTTTTTGCCAAACGGTTCCCTCAATTAAGTCCACCAATATTGATTAGAAAGTTTAGAGCTTGGTATATGAAATATGTAGCTTTGCATGGCGCATCTTTTGGTGCTCTCCAATGATCCATATCTTTAAAACTTAGCAAGCGGCTTTGAAAATACTGTCATTTTTGGTCCGAAAACGGTGTTTTTGCGCCACCGCTTGCTCAGTTTTAAAGATATCGAAAATCGGAGATGACCAAAAGATGCGCCATGCAAAGCTGCATATTTCACATACCAAGCTCTAAATTGTATGATTAATATTAGTGGACTTAATTGGCCAGTTCGCTTAAAAAATCGTCGATTTTTGATGTGGTAAGGCCGTTGCCACGCAGACCTATAAAACCCGCGGTTCCAAATATGGAACCGTTGCTAACACTAGTAGCGCACGGGGAAAATCCACCTCCACTTCATTGACTCCGAAGGTGGTAAAAACCCCTGCCGATGCCATTTGTACCGGGGCGAGATCCAAAGAAGAGAAGGAGAGAAGAGAAACAACAAACATCCAAAAGTGATCCCGACCTCCTACTCTCCACTTCCTAACCATGCTGCAACGACCATCGCTCCCGTAGCTCGTATCTCGGCGTAGGTCATTGTGAGAATTCGTCAGCGTGGTAGAGAGCTTCTGCTCAGGACTGGGCATTGATGAGAGCTTCCGCTGCCGCATCGGTCTTAGCCGTCAGTCGTAGGCGTCAACCGTGTCTTTTTGGTCGCTATCTAACATGTACGTTTCTCTAAGATGGTTATACTAACCAAGTTCAAGCGCACTAGCGCTGTCTGAGCTCTGTGCAGTGCTTCCGCATGGTCGATAGAGTATATCTTGCAGCCGATAGTCATCTGTACTCGGCATTTACTCGTAGGTTCATCTTGACACGGTAATCATCTTCTGAAGTCCGCATTGGTGACCATCTGGTAGACTTCCTGGTTGCGCTCTCAATAGGCTGCTTCAGTAGCATCTTCGTCGGCTTGGTAGACCAGTCGGTGCGTGTCTCGGTATGCTGCCCCCAGGTGGGCTGTTGACTTGTCGGTAAGACTTAACTGATCTGACACGGTTGTCCCCCTGTTTTTGAAAATTCGTTGCTCCGTTGACGACTTCGTGATTCGGGATTGCAATCGCAATCTGTGTTAGTTGACAAGTAATTCGGTTTGGCTTTCGCTTCATCTGCAGACTATCTTTCTTTGGCTTCAGTGAATTCTAAGTCGACTTCTCCGTGGCCATCTCGGTAGGCGGCTTTGGTAGAATATTTGTTGGCTTCTCGGTAGTGATTGGTAGGCCTCTGGTAAGGTGGTTTGGCATTCCGTTCGGTATGCCGTTACTGTGAGATCCGGGTGTTCATCTCTTGGTAGTTATGTCGTCTGTCTGTTGTGATGCCATTCGGTAAACTATTCAGTACGCTCAGTGGTCATTTTCAATCTCCTTTGGGACGAATTTTGTAGCCATATCGCAGTGGTTCGGTATCTCCTTCAGAACTGTTTCCGCTCGCTGCTCTTCATCTCCATCGCCATCCCCATCAACCATTGAATCGGTATATCTAACTTGTAAGGATCCCCGTACCCGGTCATACTCACCGTACTTTCAACTGCACTAGCATTCGAGCTCTCCCAATTCCTCGTGAAAAACTCCACAGGCCCAGCCCATCAGTGATCTGTGTTGCAGCTTTGGAAGCTGCTTCGGTAGTCATATTCGTACTCCTTATACATCCTCCCTTCGTAGACTAGGGCCCTTGAGACAACTTTCCAATTCTTATCTGAGTCCATTACACCCTCCGCTCTACCGTGCTCTGTCCAGTCAGGGTTACCAACCATAGGGATATCGGCGATTTTATTCTTCACATTGGTAGCCAGTGTGTCAGTAGCCTGGGCTGTCATGATAGCCGGTAGTGATCGTAAGGTTCAATGGCTGCTAAAGTTGCTTAAAGTCGTGCAGTAGGTCTCTCATATCCGATCTCGCAATCAGGTGCATTTGCCACAGCTAGCCTTCTCAATTGACGAATGTATCTCACGGTGCTTCGTTCCTGCACTTCTGGTACGTTCATTGTTTGCGGTAGGGGTGTCGATTCCTGTACGGTTATCCCCCTCTTTGGAAAGGCGTTCCTCTGCTGATAACGATGACGCTAATATGTTGTATATCTGCATTCGGTTGCAATTATCATAGTACAAAAGTGATCTTGGGAAGTGGTTGGAATCCACATAACCTTGGTATCACCATATGGGACTCATACGGCTCCCATTCAGTTGCGCTCATTGTAGATCTTCGTAGCTTAGTTGATTGAGGCCGGCGTCCGCTTAACCTCAGTGAGATATCGTTGTACGAGAATACTCGCTTCCGGGCCAATATCGATTGATGATTTGCCCATTCGATCAGTCAGGGGCCAGAGTATCTCAGGCCCGTCTGTAAGTCGTGATATCTCCCAAATTCAGATCGCACATATTCGTACGACTGCTTCTGCTCTATCATCTCCTATGGCTAACCAATCAACAGAGGACGAAGGCGATGAAGGGTACAATCCAGGAGGCCTTGTCATTACCGGTTCACCCACGAATAGACCAAGCCCCGCCGTCCAGTCACTCCCTTCGTGCCTCGACGAGCCAGTAGCAGTCATTCAAGGTTCCCATGTGGACGCTCTTCTGCCGGAACTACTGCCGCTGCTCATTGCTCGCTCATCCAGCCTACGAGGGTTACCACATTCTGAGGTATAGCCTCTGTGGTTCCACTCTACCGCAGCACTTGCACTCCTAAACCCAAGCTCCACACGTTGTGGCTAATGCCCGCTCCAGGACGTTGCTAGTCCGTTGATGACTGGAAAATCGTGAGTTTTACTCCACGCATGTTCTAGAGGATCAGCAGTAAATTGCCGTCCAACCGCAGCAGATTTTTATCAACAACTAGTTCCGAACTGGAACCATAAGAGCTCCACATTTAGATTGCATGCATCTTCCTCACCCGTGCACCGGTGATCTATGAAGTATGAACAGCCTCGAGATTAAGAAGTCTTGCGATTTGTTGGCCCCCAGTGCTAGTTATTGGGACACCCGATTGCCATCTCGATACAGAGAAAGGGTAGCGATCAACATAGTACCGCAGGATCACTTCCAAAATCGCTCGGTTCATGGTCGCTTGATAGTTGTTCACGTCTGGTAGTAGTTCCAAATCGCTGCTAGATGTCAGGTGCCGCTTCCACCGTGCTTCCGACAGTCATCAAGGTCAGCATAGTTGTAGTATTTGCGGGTCTGCAAGTGGACCATCAACGTTCGTAGCATTGTAGGTATTGGTGACTGAATTTGCTGAAATGGTATTCGCTCGACCGGGATTGACTTCGGTGGTATAAATGGGAAGATTCGCCTCTTGCTCTATGTAGCATACGTGGTCATTGCGGTAGGTATTCGCCGAAATCGTAGGTGGACATCGAGTATCCGATCACAATATCCTTATTCTCATCGTAAGTGAGCTTCGCCGGATGGCATCTCCTCTGAGTGAACTTTCATTGTGTAGTTGATCTCTGTAGCTGGATTTCGTGCGCAGAAAGCCTCTCCTCCGTAGGCGCACTGCGATCCAGAGAAGTAGACTTCTCGTTGGGTTTTCGTCAGTCGTACGTGTTCAGGGGTAATATTGTCGTTCATATCAATCGCGATCGTTGCATCATTTGGTGCTGCTCAATTGAGTGCAGTAAATTGTAATTGTGCTCATTGCAATAGACCGTATGCGATTTCCTCTTGTTGGGCGTGTGTAGGAGTTGTCTCTTGACTTGTAGGAATTGTCGACATTGTTGGCCTGTCATGCATCTCGCTGCCGAGTGCATCTCCAAAATCGTCTCTGCTCTTCACAATTCACCTGGTTAAAGGATCAACGTCTTATGGCTCGTCGCTCGTAGAATTGGTAGGTATCTGCCCTCGTGTCGCAGTGCATTATCGAATTGTTGACTTCGTAATCTTACTCGTTGAAATAGGGGTAAACTCGCGAATCCGGTGAGCAAAGCATATCCGGTTCCTGAAAATCCGATAATAGTGTAAGGACGCATACGCCAGCGTCCGGCTGCATAGGGATATGATTGCAAACGTGGACTCAAGTAACTAAATAGGTAGACGTGTTGATGTCAAGGTAAGATTATCGCTGAAGGTCCAAGGCTGGTGGCGAGCTGACTATTTGGAATGGCCGTTACCCGGCCCTGGACATAACATGTGCAGTCGTGCTGTTATAGCGCTCCATTGATGTTTATTTTCAAGATCGGGCATGTAGCATGTCCCATTCCATTTACCCTTTAAAGGCGGCCAATAGAATAATTATGCATAACAAAGAACAAATCAGTTTTCAATTACCTGACTTACAAGACTAACAATTGTTGAGGCTCAGTTGGTGCTGATTTTCCGAATGGGGCATCGAGCATGTCACTTTGTTTTTTGGCTTTATAGGTGGCCCCTCCATCATTTTTGCATGTTTGCAAGCAATCGCCAAATAGCTTACCAATATCCAATTCCAAAAATTGTGGACACTACGTTTACACTCATTTTCAAAATGTGAAAAGATGCCTGTCAGTATTATCTTTCGTTATACAGGCAACCAATCAATCCTAAAATATCAATCGCGTACCAAAGTCATCATTTTGCGATTAGCTGTAGGATATTTCAATGCGTTCATGAATAGAAAACACGAAACCAAGAACTGGAGATTGGAACTATCAGGTCTAACCAAACCCGTCGATAACCGCTGGATGACGAGTGCAGGTCCGTGTTTGGCTCACAAAGCCCCAGCGAATTGGGTTGTTGGATGGTTCTGGATCCGAACCAAATCATGTTTACTGTACGAATCTTGATCGCTGGCAGGTTACCCGGGCCTATTACTAACACTGGTCGTAATACACCTGTAATGGTTCAAGGAGTCACAGAGTACCCCCAGGATCTAGTACTCTAAGGAGAAGAAATGTTCGAACCACACATACGACCGTTGAGGCCATGTATAGGAAAGATTGTTATGATGAATGGCTCTGCGTATTTCAGTACAGTAAAGAATGGCAAGCTTACGGTATTTAGGGCATCATTAGATGAGATAAATAAAGCCTTCGAAAGAAATGATTTGAAGGAACACCCGTTGGAGAAGATTATTCCCAAACATTATTGTGAGTTTCTACCGCAATTTTGTATGGTATTGGATGATAGTGTACCACCACATCGACCAGGCATTGACCATGAGGTTCGTCTGAAGGATGCTGAAACACAAAGATGGGGTCTAGTATAACTAATATCGAGAGCGGAATTGAGGGTTCTGCATGAATGGTTGGAACCAATTTTGTCAGAAGGGTTGATTCGCGAATCATCCTCACCATTTGTTGTGACAGAGTTATACACATCGAAACTGAAGAGAGTTCTACGCATTTTCTACTGATTATCGCGATGGCAATAGTATGACAATAAAGAATTGGTATCCCCTTGTGTTGATAAAAGAAACATTGAACCTTTCGGACAAGCCAGGATATATACAAAGCTAGATGTATGGGGAACTTACCACCTACCTCGGCTCAAGGTCAGGGATGAGCATAACTCGGCATTCCACACAATATTAAGGATATTTGAGCCTACCGTAATGCAGTTTGGAACAATGAATGCACAATTGGATTTGCAGGGTTATGTCATTAATGCTATACAAGATGCCCTGGATGATGTTGCATCAGCATACCTGGACAATGTGCTGATATATAGTGATTCCGAGGACGAACATGTTGGTCATGTTAATTGGATTATGCAATATTTGATGAAAGCAGGGTTGTATCTGAAGCAAGAAAAATGGGAGTTCCAAATGGAGACAGTGAGATATTTGCGATTGATAATATCACAGGAGGGTATCTCACTGCATCAGGATATGGTCGTGACCATATGGAATTGCAGCCAGGAACAGAAGACTAACAATGGATGACTAAATAACCACTTTGAAAGTACGACAATTACTCACCCTTTGCAAGTAATATCTGCTGTGTATTACTAAGTACTATGAGAAAGCAGAAGCATTAATGAGGCTGACAAATCAGAATGCACCATTTGTATGGGAGTCAGAACAACTGTTGGCTTTGGAGAAAATGAAAACCGCATATAGGACTACACCTGTACTTCGACATTTTGATCATGAAAGAGAAGTATATGTTTAAAGCGATGATTCTGATTATGTTTCTGCAGGTGTTTTGTCACAAAGCAATGATGAGGTGGCGCTACATCCAGTAACAGATTTATCGAAGACGCATACACCTGCTGAGTGTAAATATGATCTATATGATACAGATCAGATGGCTATTGTCAGAGCACTTAAGGACCGGCAACCTGAATCCGATAGTGCTGCATACCATTTATAATTGATAACTGATCCTATGACCCTTCAATATTGCGCGAGAAAGAAGCTGTTGACTCGAAGACTTGCATGCTGGTCTGAGTTTCTAACACAGTTTGACTATCAGATTTCTGGTGACCAGGGAAATTGATTGGGAAGGCAGATGCATTAACCAGGAGGTCATGAGTCGTCCCTGAAGGTGAGGATGCAAGACGAAAGAATATGGAACAAGTGGTTGTAAAGCCGCCGAATTTACCGGAACAATTGCATTTGATGGCTGAGGGTCCGTTTGCACAAGATTGCACCACAATATCTGATCGTTTCCCCCAAGCGTATGAGACTGTCCAATTAATCGGGGAGATATTGAAGGCAATACGTACAGGTGGCAGTCTTATGGTGATTAGCATTGGGTAATGCACGGAAGAGATGACGAAGGTGTTTTTAGGGGGGTTCCAATGGCCTATGTATAAGTACTTTGAATGGCTCTAGATCCAAAAACTTATTGTAGACTTTCTTTTTCGGAATGGTGCTGTTCCCTTTTTTTTATCTTTTCCACCTTAAACAATCCAAAGTCTTATGGCTTCCTTTGCTATCTTGTGGCCAGGCGCCGCGCTGACACTCTCCTGCTGCCTTTCTTAGGAGTAGTTCCGATCTGTCAATCCCCTCAGTTGGAGTACTGAAGGTTTTGATGTATTTCTGCTTCTTGGCTTCCTGCTTCACAACTCTACTTATCTGTCTAGTCTTGCGTCCCACAGCTTTCCTTTCTTGCTTAGACTGTTCCAGGAATAAATCGCAATTCTCGATTATTCTGTTATGGATATCGGTTTCAGTAGTGCTAACTGACTCGTTCTCAGAGGAAACGAAATCCCCGTTGGAAGTTTGAATTTGATTCAACCGACTGGGATGTACGAATTGACTTGGACCTGATAATTCTTGTTCCGGAGTAACAGAATTATCTTGATCTATAGATGAATCCTGAACCGGATTAGATTCCACGATATAACTTGGTATCCTAACATTATTGATATGGATAACTAATCCGTATTGTAATCCGATAATCGAAGATCTCCACCAAACTCTTTGTGTTAGATTGATATACAGCATCTCTCCAGCATAGGATATAATCTTTTCGAGGGCGTAGACAATAACGTGTTTATCGCTTTCGAAAGTAATTGTCATTCGTAGAATAATACTTATCGGTGTGGGGCTGCCGCTATAGAAAGCTAATGAATTTTATATATAATACTAGGTAGGTATAGGTATGATAAGAACACAATAATATTTCAGATCGTTCTTCGCTGGTAGGTATCGTTGACGGTTCCGCTGCTAGAGCTTGTCCTTTTCATTGCCGGAACAATGTGACCTCTTGATAGAAAGTACATCGGGATGTTACGCTCCCGCACCCATATTTCCTTTCCACGATACTAATAGAAAAGTGCTTTGCGTCTTACATTCTTTATCGTCCACATGCATGTTAAAGCAAGTCGGCACTTAAACGCGCATGGTAGAGATTGCCACGGATCCCCAAGGTTATCGTGTACATGCCTGTGCGGTATTAACGCGTTACGCTTCTGATAAGAATCAGCCCACACCCGCACGATATCATATATCAGGTCATAACTTCAACTTGGACCTTTCAAACTCGTATGGTTCGGTAATCGGGAATGACTGCTGACATAGCGAGCAGCGTCTTCGAGCTAATCAATGCTATAGTATGATTGTATCATAGGTTTTACGTGGCGGACAACCACTTCTATGCTGATGTAGATCAAATGACATGCGCACTTCCATATCTCAACCAAAGGCCCTTGCAGTTGCCAACCAATTCACGCCAATCTACGTGGTTGCAATAGGTCTCATATCATCAATCAATGTCATAATCCCTCAATCACACTGCTACTCAGGCCGGGACCATTGCCTGTGGCCGGGGAGTGCCCAGTGCTTCGACTTCACATAAGACAGCCGGTCTTAAGATCGTACGTAATAGCTGCAACTACCGATTGCCGTGTCTGCGGATAAGAACTCCTTTGCTCTACTCCGATCAGACATAATCACTCTAAATCTGGAGAATGAATCTGGTTGAAAATAAGACGCTCAGCCGGGTTGTAGCCCATTCGATCTGGCAGTGTCATTGCTTCATCTAAAACGAATCCGCTAAGCCGAGGCTGATTCAATCGAGATGAGTACCACTCATACCTTGGTAAAGGTGTTCATGACTGAAAGTTCTAATGATGCCTAGGGCAGTCGTTTTGGAAGTCAGGTGACCCGAGGGTTCCTCTGACAAGTACCCATCATTAGTTATCCCAGGTTACATATCCTCTGCTAAGGGAGAACCCCTAACAGGTGTTCTATCAAGGGAAGTATTCTGTTCCTGAGGGGGACCTGCTGCATTTGTGGATAATACACGAACATCATTGAACAGCATTTGCTGGACACCCAGGCAGGGCAAAGACATTGGACTGTTTCGATAAACAGGATTATTGGAAGGATATAAGAAAACAGCTAGACCGGTACATGAGCAATTGCCATCATTTCCAACCCGCCTGGACCATGAGACAAGCAACTGTTGGAGTCCTCCAACCTCTTTCTGTACCCCAGAAACCATGGGCGGATAATTCAATGGATTTTGGTGTTCGGTTCCCAGAGTGTGAAGCGTGGGATGCAATCTAGGTGGTGGTGAATATGTTGTCAATGATACGACATGTTATCCCATCTCATAGAACAATAGATGCGGTAGGATTGGCGAAACTGTTCCATCAAAAAGTAGCTTCAACTTGACGGCCTGCCAAACACGATTATTTCGGATCAGTGACCACTGTTTGCTTTAAACTTTTGAGGGCGGATAGATCGCCAGCTGGGAGTTGATTCACAACTGTGAACATCATTCAACCCACGGACGGACGGGCAGACTAACTGACTGAATGAGGGGATGGAGCAGTACCCCAGAGTGTTCGTCAGTCATCCACAGCATGATTGGGTGCAGTGGTGACCCCTGCCTGAGTTTGCGGAGAATAATGCGGTATCCGAGTCAACTACCTGTACTCTTTCTACACTGTGAATGGTATGGAGGCTTAGATGTCATTCGAAGGAGAATCCGCAAACGCACGGGATCAACCAAGCCTGGAGGCAGATCAAGTTCAACGTAAGATGGCACAAATCGATTAACATTTACAAGTAGAGATGAGACGAAACCACACATTACAGGACCAGGGTTTGAAGCAAGGCTGCATACAAGCACCAAATGTACAAGTGGGATATCAGGTTGGGCTGGATGCTCGGAATATACGAAGAATTAGGCCAACACTGAAGCTGGAAAGGACACAGTTCTGACCATTGAAAGTTATTCGAAAGGTTCCTGAATATACTTCCAACCTTCAGTTACCAGCGTCATTTAGGATCCACCGATTAAAACATGATTCCCTTTTGGATCCACTGGTGAAGGATCCTTTGGTCAGACAGCAGATTTGTCCTCCTCCTGCTGTGGAGGTAGATGTGGAGGAGAGGTATCTGATATCCAGTGTTAAGGACAGGCGGGTATATCGGAATTGGTTACGGTATCATTTGTGATAGACAGGTTTTGACTCCCGTCCTTGGAAATCTGCGATGTGTGTTGATGGGCTACAAGTAGTTGACGAATTTCATCGACGGTATCCAGGGAATCCTGGGCCATTGGAGAATGTTTTCAGAGGCCTGGAGCTTAACGTGGAGGGACTGTCATGGCGCTGAAGGGAAACAAGGTATGTAGGGATACTGGTTGAGTTACGGAGACGGTGTGGAAGGAATTGTGCTACAGAAATATAGAGATGTTGGGAGATACAGACGAAGTGGTGTGATGGAGGTGGTATAATTTAGCACAATGGGGAAGTGGTGTGAGTTGTTGCGAGGTCGGGTGAGGTGGCGTTGTTGTTACGATAAGATTTGTGCTGCTATTGGGTAACATAATTGGGTATGATTCGAAAAGTACATAAGAGCATCAGCAATGGTTTGAGGGTGGCATATGAATTGTATCTAAAGAGAGTGTTATTGACATTGAGGAATTTCATTTTGTTCTATTGTTACTCTTTCTCTTGAATGGCAAAGCAAGTTATGACTGTGGAATAGCTCCAACTCTTGTCTTGTCCCAATTCCCTAGATACCAACTTCAAGCCTCTTTTGTCTTGTTTCTGATATCACATTTCCATTACCAATATCACCTACGCCTAATCCCGGCCGTTACAGTATAAGCCTCTGATACACTAACCAGCTCTACCGATCAGCTTTATTGTCACCAAAATTTGGGTGAGTATAGTTTCCACTCCCAACCAATCGCTTCAAGTGGTAGCTGCCCTCCAATGGTTGCACTTTGCCTGTTTTGTTGTTGAATCTCTCAGCAAAACATCCGCTACATTGTGCTATATGCGCAAATGTCAACTGCAGATTGGAAGGTTCTAAAAGGTTAAACATAGAGAGTGATCCCACCAGTGCAGACGGACCAGGTCTGGGGTAGTGCTCTGTACCGTACAGCCCAACCAGTACTTTGAACTGAATCTAGCCCAATTCTGGCAGTGTAGGACAGGTCACTGTAGGTCTAGACCCAATAGCATACGCTTGAAATTTTGATGTTGTTTCATTGTAAATTTCCACTGAATGTATGACTGATGTTCACAGTCATTACCATACACCTCTAGATACCTTCTGTAGGTGGCATCATAACAGTTCGCTCTGTTTATTTAGTCCCATCAAAATATATTTCTCCCTCACAAGACCAATACAATGAGAACATATCATCACTGTAGACACTGTGCCGGACTGCTCCCAATCAGTCCAGGCAAGTACAGCATAGCACCAGAGAAAGATTGAATAGGTCAGAATACAGACCAAAGGTTACTCAGAGAGGATTGGACTGAACTTGGACAGCACTGTTCTCTACTAGTGTTAGCAACGGTTCCAACCCGCTAGAACGGTTCCGGGTTAGGGTTGGAATCGAACCAGAACCGTTGCAACGGGCTTTACCACACGAAAACCCGCACCGTTGCAATTGGGCCGGTTTTACCACCAAAAACCCGGCATTTCAACATCACAACATTGGCTCCAATTAAGTATTTGAGTTCTCATCGTATCAAGACATGATCAGTACGTAGATTGTGCAGTTCCAGTCGCTCTTTCACCTCCCAGTTTCAGATTTCGGATCGGACCGATATTCGTTGTGTCACTATCGAAAACCCGCGAATTTTGACTACAATTGGCCTTTATTTCACAGCCACTCAACGAATATCAGTCGGATCGCAAATCAGAAAGCTGGAGGTAAAAGGGTGGCGAGAAGTGAACAATATATGTACGGGTCATGTCATGATATGATCACAACTCAATTACTTAATTGGAGCCAAAGTTGTAGGACCTGCAAAGCTGGAACTGTGGGCCGGTTCCAACCCGGCTGAAAAACCGCGGGTATATGTCTGGTCCGGATAACAACCCAGCGCTAGTCACCCGGTTCGGGTTCCTTGGCGGTTCCTGACCCGGACAGGGTGCCTCCGGGTCGGTTCCAACCTGGACCGCAGCCGGGTAACCCAGAACTGTTGCTAACACTATCTCAACGATATCATGCAGTGAGTAGAAATGTTATGATGATTCAACGGAAGATTTCTCATGTCTCAAACAGAAACACCACTACTACAATGGAATACCAACTTGTAGCTTCAAAACGCAAGTCTCCTTGGTGTCATCAGTACTGCAACACTTGAGTGTAGTGTTAAATGTTTCAAAAGTATTAGTCTGCCATATTTTACATATATGCTACTGCAGTATTAGCAGGCTCCAGTTACACTGCCACCCATAGGCAAGTCCTGATGAAGGTACTTGTCAAATGCATTACACTGCTGTCTTACTATTCAATGCAATGAAGTGAATATTTGAATGACCTATGTGAATGACATAGCAGGAGATCTGCACTGATATACTGTGGACAGGTTGAAGCAAGAATTCACTTGTCAGCCAGAAAAACAGGGTGGCATTTGAATCGCAGGATATTCAGAAACTTCTTTTAAATGAAACATAACCAGCCAACAAGCAGGAAATCACAGTACTTGTTTTCACAATTATAAGTGATCCGTATTATCAAGATTAACAACGTACCCTGAGGAGGACAATACCGGCTATCCAGACTTCACTTGTGCATACAAAATATTACTTTATCCCTGTAACGGCACGGCTGCACGTGATGTGTCCAGGACCGGGTAACCCCAGGTGTATATAGTTGGCTCACCACGAGCCTTAGATCTCTAGCGATAGTCTTATCTATACATCTACACCTACAATCATTCGATTCAACATGTGCAACCATGGTCCAGTCAATTACCATACGTATGCCTACGTAGCCAAGCGCAGGCGTACGTGCGTTGTCACTATTATAGCTCTTCAGTAAACGGATATGTTTCGCTCACGGGATTTGCGAGTTTACCCCTATTTCAGCAAGGCAGAATACGAAGTCAACAAACAGAAATCCACTTTGACACAAGTCTAGAGGCCTGCCGATTACATGAGCGATGAGTCTTATGAAGTCCATCCTTCAATCAGGTCATTGACGGCAGCAGAGATGATTCCGATGATCCAATGGCCATCGAGACACGTCACAGCCAAAATCGACAATTCCTACAAGTACCGAGAAGCGAATCTAAAACACCCCCCCCAAGGAGATATATTGCATACGATCAACGGAGAAGATTACCTACCGATGACTGCAATCAATCACTGATTGGCAGAGAAGTGCAATTAATATCACGTTGCCCCTTAACGTGTCGATTCACCAGCAAAGAGCTATACACGCAATTGGACACAATATCCGAGTCAACACGGCTACATCACACGATGATTCACACCAACAAAGCGCACTCATGGTTACACTCCACCGAGTCGAGTGGACTTCACCATCAGCCCTGACAGTGCCACTACGGCACAGACGATCTATGAAGCGCGGTTATGGGAGTGCCGAATGAAGCCCACATACCAATGAGAAGCAGCCTACCGGCAATAAGCGCCTACGAAAGTACTGAAGGAAGCGTACTGAAGGAGGAGAAAGAAGCACACCTATGGCGGAGAATCATTGAACAGCGCGAAGTACACTACTGTTGAAGTACGGGTACAGATGTATTACTCAAATGCAGCGCCATGCACAAGTCAAACGCGCCTACGATGATGCGGAACCTACCAAGAGAAGATATGAGATGAAAGATATGAGATGAACTGTGTGCACGTGGTTCGAAAGCCATCAGCCAGAACTCTAGAACCTGCGGAACTGTAACACGGGTGCGCACGCCAGCCTTCAGGGAGACCGAGGTCAGCGTTCAGAAACCCGTGTACTGGCGAGTGATATGATATGTATGCTTTCTGGCACTGAGCTACCAGTATGAGGGGAGAACCCGGAGATATACTCATCGTGAAAGCGATTATTGTCGTTGCAAATCCTAGAGGTTCGCAAGATATTGTGAATACCCAACTCGGTCAGCCCGAAGGGAGAGGTGTTACCAGCGTGTTGCTTTCGGCCGCAACAATTGGTGATCTGCTTGCTAGCGAAGAGGTCGCCATGGCTTTCGCTCTACGAGTGGAGGATTGCATTGGATTGCTGGGAGCTACGGTAGAGCAGACTCACGAGAAATGTGAATACCCTCGTATACTGGATGAGCAAGCAGGAGCAGCGGTGGTAGTTGCGGCAGAAGAGGAACCCAACTCGGGTATACTTGAATGACTGCTACTGGCTCGCCGAGTCACGAAGGGAGCACTGTGCGCCACGGTCATGCTCCATTGTGTCGGGCCGGCGGTACCGCAACTCCTGGATTTTCCCTGTCACCACCTCCGTCCTTTTCGATTCATTTGGCTAACGCAGATGGAGTAGATACGGAGTCGTATGAGGGTGAAGTGCACTCAGGAGTACCAGAGATAGATGACCGGAGATGAATCATGGGAGAGACAGACAATCAGTCATGATTGCCATATGACGATATCGAGGTTATGTTAAGTTATAACCTTTTTGAGATCACTGACTACTAAGTTCATGGTACGAAAGTTGCAATTGAGCGCAGAGATGCAGATACATGATGTACCAGCAGCATGTCTTCGCCGAGGTTGATCCGGAGCACTATTTAGGGATACCGAATGAAGCAGACGCATGCCATAGTTACAAAGCCGAATACGATTCAAAATCAGATTCCGGAATACAACGCTACGAAATTACAATGCCGAGTCAGATGCCGACTAAGTCTCCGAACCCCCGAGATACACGATTGGAGACCACAATCCACTTCCGAATCAACACCGAATCAACTGTGACCAATCGATATGGCATCCAACAAAGCCATACGAGATTAGTCGTCGACAGCGCAACGATATTTAAAAGCTGGGTATAACCATACCGGAGTCAAGAACCCCTACCGCAAACTATCAACATACCGGAAGTGCTGTAACAAAGCACTGCGAAGTCCATTCACCAATAGAGACGGCTAGCAGCTCCGAGCGCACCAGGGGAACAATTGTCAAACTTGACTCGGGGAACGGCGATGATCTTTCGAAGATATCGTGGATCCACTCAATTACGAGGAACCACAAGGCCGGGTACTCTGGCGTTTCACCACGACGGCCAGCACACATTGAGATGAATCGAGAAGCCCACCTGAAGCAGAGTCGACAAGCGTACCTGACGAAGAAGTTGCAAGCACACCAGAGGAACGCCGGCGAGTGCACCCAGCGATTGGAGACGATATGTTCACCGAGCATACAACGGACGACAAGTGTTCATGCATGTGCACCGGAGAGGTGGATGGAAGTCAATAAGCGATGCGACGTCAATAGGATACCCGAATGTGGATGGACGAAGCATAGCTGTTGCAGTGAGGTCGAGCTTGAGGACATTGGGACGTCTCATACGACAGTAAGTCAACAGGCAGAGCAAGTTAGGGTAGTCACTGGACAGGGGGCGATGCAGAAGGATGACCGAAGCTGGAGGAAGATAGTCTGCTGACGAAGCATACGCAGAATCGAATTAAGTGTTAAATCACATAGAGAGTACGATTACTATCCCGAATCATGATTACACTGCTACAGAGCCACAATGGCAATCGACAATCGGCATGATGAAGAAGATGTTGACGGAGCAGCAAGTTCAAAAGGGGGAAATAACCATCTCTACACAATCAAATCCTACCCACAACTCAACAGCCCACCGGGAGGCAATCGACGAAGTCACCTACCGAGAACTCGACCTGTCCAGTCCTACCGACAAGTATACAAGCCCACCGGGAGGCAATCTACCGAGACACACACCGAGAAGTCAACTGAGCAGTCAACCTACATGACCATGGTTCTACGGAAGAAGCCTATCGAGAGCGCAGTCATAAAGGCGGCCGGATGGTCACCGAAGCGGACTTCGAACGACAAGTCAATTCCGAGTACAGATGACTACCGGCTGCAAGATATACTCTACAAAGCATGCAGAAGAACAGCACAGAGCGCAGACAGCGCTAGCGAGCTCGAACTTGGTAAGCATAACAATTTTAGAGAAGCTTACTTGTTAGATGTCAACGAATGAGACGTGACTACACACGATGCTATTGATGTATACGATTCACGGCTATGACCGATGCCGGCAGCGGGAGCTCCCATTGATGCCGCATAATCAGAGGAAGCTCTACCACCCTAATTCGACAATAACCTACGCCGAGGTATGAGCGACGGGAATGATGGTCGTTTGGTTGGAGCATGCGTTTGGAAGTGGAGATATGGAGACAGGGTCACTTTTGGATGTTTCCTTCTGTCTCTCTTCTCTTCTTCTGTTCATTGGATCTCGGCCCGGTATAAAACGCGTCGGCACGGGTTTTGCCACCTCCAGATCTCAGTCAATGGGAGGTGGAGTTTCCCCGTGTGCCAGATCCGGCGAAAGGTTGCCTTTGAGCTGTACCGATCGGTTGTGGGACTTATGGGTTCGTACAGTTGCGTACGTAGGATGATTGTTTCACTCCTTGTTTCCCTTTCCTTCTCTTCACTTATACTGGCTTTGGCAGCCCAGGAGGTCTGCGCCTAAAGAGGGGGATAATGTAACGGCACGGCTGCACATGACGTGTCCAGGACCAGGTAACCCCCGTTTTATATAGTCGGCTCGCCACGAGCCTTAGATCTCTAGCGATAATCTTACCTATACATCTACAGCTAAAATAACTCGAGTCCACGTGTGCAATCATGATCCAGTCAATTACCATACGTATGCCTACGTAGCCGAGCGCAGGTGTACATGCCTTTACAATCTCACCCTGTCTCAGTTTTGTCTATTGTTGATCAAAATAGTGGCTGTTCCACAGAAGACTAATTATTTCAACTGTGGCCAGCAGCCCAAAGAAAAATTTGATGTGGATTTGACTATATGTGTCAATGTGCTCTGAGCAGATACTAATCTTCGTAGCTTTGAACCTATTGGCAACGGCAGCCAAGCCTCACTCCAAGATCAACAATGTACCATATTCATAAAGCCCACATCAAGCAGCACAAGCTAGTGAAACTACAGTTGATGTTACCACTGGTCAATACCTTGCACCTATCATGGCACAATGGGAATACTGGGTATTGTGTACAGCAGGAGCTTATCACCCAAGAACCGAAGAATTCCCTAGACTGTCAGTTGGGTGTCTGTTTGCATTCCCCAGCCTAGCTTATATGCCTCACAAATTTTCCAGACTGCTGATAATATGTAGTCCACAAAATCAAGTCATTCAAAAGTACAGTACACAGCATGTATCAGTTTCTAGACATCCAGTGTGTTCCAGATACCTGTGGCATTCTCTCGCTGGTTGGTGTAAGTGGCATTACTTTCAATTAGGACCAGTTCTTTTGCAGTATAGAAAAGTGGTTTGAAGAAGTGATGGGCGACGTGAAGAAAGTAAAACTCATCGTTGTGATAATGCTGCCTGGTAAACGTCATGCAGGGCCCAATCAAAGTTAGTAACCAAAAATATAACTACAAATCCACTTTGGATTCCACTGAAGTCAAGGTAGGAAATTCATGAGCATAGTGAAGAGTCACTACGAACCATCATTCAGGTTTATGTTGTGGAAAACCCTATGACAGATGATACAGAAGCAATACTGAAAATGTGTGCCCTTTTCAATAACAGTGTATCTGAGCAACTCCCTAACCATCTGGCAATCACAGAACTGCACATGTTGATGAACAGGGTGTTTGTTGACTGCATCAAAGCCCTCTAATCTTTAAGTCTTGAGACTGACAGTTGTAATTTTTTGAGATATGGGTACTTATAATATAGCAGCTGGGAAAGTACGAGCAATTCCAATAATACTATTGGCAGCAACAATGAAGAAATTGATCGCACTTGAAACTACCACTCTTGCAATGCACGTGTGAGCAACAATATTATTATGCATATAATTTTGATCTATGGAGACCTGGGTCACACAGCTGACTGAACACATCCTGAAAGTCCCATTCATTATAATCTGTCCACTGCTCTACACAACCAAATAAACATACTCCAAATACCACTCTTTCGGCAATGTCACTAAGTTGGAAGACCTGATCAAGAAATATCAAGAGCAATAACAGACAATAGCTCAAGGATCTCCACGTTCAAAAGTGTTGCAACACTAATCTGGATTTGAGTACAGTGGCTCAGTTTGGCTGGAAGATTTTGTGTGTGTTGTATTCTGCAATGATATAGATATGTTGAATCAAGTCTCTGGTGCGGAATAGATGATGGCAGCACCAATAATCTGCCAAATTGTTACTTTCACTAACTGAGACTGTTGACCAAATCACGATGATAGCAACTGTACTTAATGTAACAGTTTTATATCAACAGTTTCATAAACATGACTCAGGTTGTGTCAGTTAATGACAATTGCGTTTAAGAAGAGTTAAGCAGAATGCTGAAGGCAGTAACCCAAACGCATGATACAAACCGGGATGGAACGATGAAATTTGATAGTCAATCTTAGATGGAATGCTACGACTGCCCGCAGTATGTTCACACAGGTGTTGATGGTTGGCCTGATGAATCATGAGTTAAGTATCTTGAAGATAGGTGCGGTTATTGACTACAATTCAACTTAGCTATACCACAACATCCTGTTCTTTTTTGACACACTCTCACCGCATGAAAGAAGATCCTGTAGAAAACACAGAATGCACTGAGAAGAGTGGTTACTTGTGTGGGTGACCTTCAACCCAACTAGTCACCATACTGCCACTGATTCAAGTCAGCTGTGGAGTGCCAGATCTGTTACTTCACCAATCCCAAAGAGGCCAAAGGGTTCACCAGAGCACTTCCAGCCAATTGAGATCTCCGAGCAATCATCCACTTTAACCCCAGCAGACTAGATTACCAACATGATTTTCCATGTGGTCATCAAAACAACAGATTTCTAAGCGGAAACAACAGTCTCCAACCTGCCAGGTTTGGATAATGAAGTACTTTGCTTTTGAAAATATTAACTACTGCCATTAATGAATCTTGAATGTACATGGATGCTACATTGGATGCTGAACAAAGACAAAGGATTGGGAGATAGTACCCATTTATTGTAGTTGGTCAACACCAAACTTAATATTCTTGATACTGGTTTTTTACCTGTCAGGCCAAAGAGGTGCAATGTAATTGACATCAACAGGTTGTGCCATTCCTGGTTTTCCTAGCATCTGGTTTTGGTTTTAACAGTCAGCTGCAACGATCAGTAAGAGTCACAGATCTGGGACTCCGCTTTATCTACTAAACACCTGGATGACACTATTCAGCACATACCACCCTTATGCTTGACCTGACATTGCAGGAAGTGTGCACAGAGTTACTATTGAAGCGTCTGAATACCTGTTGATTGATCAAGAACTTCATCTGTTCATTCCAGCCCTGCCGGTTCCCTGACCTTTGTTTGTGCCCTGTGTTTGATCATGCTGTTTGCACTCTCCCTAGAGAATGATAGTGTTAATTAACTCCTCCTCCTCTGGATTACTTGGGTAGTTGGGGAAGAACCAATCCTCTACTCTTGGTGCCTTGGATATATATGTTAAACAAATGAACGGAAAGAACTGAGAGAAACAATAAATGTGAGAAAGAGATGAAAAAGACATGCTAAAAGAGTGCAAAAGGGAGATAGCCACTTGGGAGGGCCACATGTGCCAGATACATAAAATCACACTCAATAGATGGCACACGCTTGGCGGTGTGAGAAACTTCTCACCTCTGTGGATTAGGACTCTTGTATGTCAACTATTAAATATGTCTGACTATGATGAACAACAATCTGACCAACAAACGTGCAATATAAAACAATAGATGTGCTACCATAGTAACCAAGAACTTCAATTACATCACCAAAAGGGTATGAATGGACAATGGCATAACAAGTAACTTCTCACATTGGGGGCTCACATTGTGCTGAACATATTAGATGCAGCGGAACTTCACTCACCTGTTCACTTACCCTCACTCTCTGAATTCAACTACACTGCAAAATGTGGGGATATCTCCCTTGTTGCATCATATTTTGTCTGAACATTCCAGCATTCAACAATGCTAAAGCACGTTCAGACTTTCAAATTCTAAACACCATCAACTGGTTTGCCTCCTACTCGTCCACTCCATACACAACCACTTTTGTTCCCCATGCAGCAAGTAGACCCACCCAAACCAAATCAACCCAGACGAAAAATGTCTTATGCAATAACCACCGCTCCCATGGGAGTGTTGCTAGAAGCCATTAGGTTCATGATCATGACTGTCTCATTACACTTCACACCACCACTGTCCATTCAGCCTTCCCAGGTTGCTTGCCCTCATGTTTATGGTATATATGACGCACCTTTGTCTGTCTCTCTTGTACCTTTTATCAACTTAGTCATTTACATATCAATCAGGTTATGAGCCCTGTGGTCGCTACTGACGAAAATCACCTCTCAATTTTTTTTTCTTCCTACCTTCTCTCACTTTCCCAACTATGCAACAAACCTGCCTATGCACCAAGACCTCCGAAACCTCGAAATCACTGTCCCTCCACTATCGCCAAGATCTCTGAAACCTCAGTCCTCCCCACCCTCCGGCACAATTCCTGCCGAAACTTGCAGCAGCGTGTAAGGCAATGTCCCTTGGTTGACCGAGACCAACTCCGCCATGTGGAAACAGGAAGTGCAGTGAGTAATCATGGGAGCAGACTCTTATGAGATCATGACTAGAGAAGAGCCTGAGCCAGAAGGCAATACCCAGGTGGGCCATACTGAACTGTGACACTGGCGAAAATGGCCAAAGAATGCCCAATTCATCATCTACGTGGGATGCTCTGACACGATCCTCGCACGTATCAAGCAGACTATCAATTCTGCAGAGGTATGGATATCCTCCAAGATTGATTCGATCACAGGCTCTACAAACTCGCTCAACTGCAGATTGTATGCAAATTCCATGCCTTCCACCCTGTAACCGACGAGAAGATGAATACCTACTTCACTCTCCTAATCGATAACTGCAATCAACTGAGCGCCACGGCCACAGAGATCTCTGCAGACCACTTTGTCACTCATCTCTTTACACACGGACCGAGATGATTTGCCAGAAAGATCAACATCTTTGAGCGATAACCTTCAACTTCCACTTCAGCACACATCATTTACACGATTTGAGTGCACGAACATATGGTGGCTTGCGTGCCTCAAATCACGGACCCATAACCTGGTGCGGCCCAGTATCCTCAAGACGCAGGTGATTATGGGCATGGGCGTGGGCATGGGCGTGGTGGAAGTGAGAGATTTGGACAACAAAAGAATAACTGATGCACCTACTGCAAGATGGACAATCAGATCACCGAAGCATGCGCCAAGAGGAAACGAGCTCAGAGCGGAAATGGCAATTCTGGTTGTAATGACAGCGCTGGAGGAGACCATGCTGGAGGAAGTGACAAGGATGCGTGCTACCATTGCGGGATCCCAAGCCATATTAAACATGATTGTATTCAGTACAAAGGTGCGAAGGAAACACGATACAGAGTTTGCACAGGCACAGGGTCAATTGCCAGCGCTGGAGATCAAGATCTCCTCGGACTATCTGGTCATGCTCTCACTGCCTCGTCCTCCGCCTATACAACTTTGGTCATTGATTCCGGGACCTTTCACCATATGTGCAATAATCACAACTCTTTCAAGTCCATCAAGAGACTATGCCGACATATGCTCATTGAACATGACAATTATTACACTGTAAGAGTCACTTAGCATCGACTTGTTGACTCTACTCAGGGCTATGAGCTCGATTCTCTTTACACACCTACATTCCAGCATTTACTAATCTCCTTCTAACAACTGGACTCCGTCGGATCAACAGCCACGTTTGGCGGCAGCAAATACTCCACATCATCGCCCAAATCACAGACCACAATTACGGGTCATCGTGTCAACAATCTCCACTTCATATCTCCCAACATCGGAAGTGCACATACCGCACGAACTCGGTTCATCGTTCAAAATACCCCTTCGAGCACTGACTCATACAGGATCTCTAAGTCCACCTGACGGAAGAGAATACTCAACATACTCACCATCCCACCTACAAGTCTATCTCCGAATGCGCCTCCGAGTACACCTACCTCTCCCATTAAAAGCCCACCAATCTCGGCCACAAAGTCATAGTCCACTCGAAAGACTTTCACCATCTCACAGTCAAGACCAGTGCATTGGGGCTTTGCCAACATACAGCCTTGTTCTCTGCGATGTCGCATCCCCGAATACACGAACAACCATTTGATGAGCACCATGTGCATCCACCCCAAGCACCAGAAACAGTTGATTCGAGTCAAGGTCAAGAGCACTTCGACTCCCTTTAAGCTGGTACCCTCAGATGTATGCATTCCATTCTCTACTTCCACATTCGGTGGTAACAAGTATTTGATACTATTGATTGACGACTGTGCCTGCTTCACATTTGTATCGATCCTCTCAGACAAGAAGTGGGAAACATCACCGTCACCTACCAGGGCTTTGAGGCCCGAGTGGATGCTATGGCCAGTGCTATGAAATCAAACGATTATGATGTGATAATGGCTGTGGGGTGTACGATAACATGACATTCCTCTCTGTGCGCACTGCTGGTGGCACAACATATGAGCTGTGCCCACCTTGCTCCCACCACAATAACGGTGTCGCTGAGAGAATGATCCATACCATCACCGACAGGGCTCGAGCTATGATGATTGCCTCCCAAGCACCTGTTTTGTTTTGGGAAGAAGCCGTCAACGCAGCAGTCTACCTCCTACAGCGATCTCCAAATGAAGGTTTGACAAACTGAGACCACCGTGATTGCTACAACGCACCATATAATACTGCATACGAGATGCTCCATGCTGTTGGCAAGACAACCCACGATATTGCTTGCAACATGATATCATAGAAAGCCCCAATTCACCACCTGAGATAATTCGGCTGGTATGTGACCAAGCTTATCCCTGAAGCCCTGCCGAGAAGTGAATTCGGTCGTCGATCAAAGCCATGCATGATGGTAGCCTACACCCACGATTTAATGCCATTTTGGACCGTTTGGGACCTAAATGTTCAAGTGGTTCGAGCTCAGTCAGAAGTCATCATTGATGAAGTGCGGAATGCATAAGTTTCATGCACCACTGATAGAATTGATATTTTTGGACTGCCAGACAATACAGAATTCATTGAGGAACATCATACTGGTGTAGGACCTCTCTGCATGCATGGCACTAGAAATGGAGATTGACTTCTCTGTTCGCAGGACACCAGAGACGGAGATGGCCTTCTCCGCATTCAAGGCACTGGGAACCAAGATGGACTGCTCTGTACGCATGACAGTCGATATGGAGATGGACTTCTCAAAGCACAGATCACTGCAATTGGACTGGGTGGAGATGGACTTGTCCATGGCCGCCCCAAGGATATCTGTGGAATGGGTGAAGGTCACAGCGGTGGTGATCACGCCCACACTCATAATGTCACAGACATCCATTGGCATATGCCCGATGATCACACCGATCGAAGAGTCCCTGCACGTACATGTTCACAATCATCTCCTCCTGCCGATGGGGATACAGCAATTCCCGCACAGAGTCATGATCATTGCACGCGCAAGCCGCCAGCGTGGAGACAACACATCGACCATAGCCAACCACTCCACCGTGAGAATCACACTGTCAGCAGGCAAGCTACAGTTATTACCAAGAAGCCTATTCCATGGCCACCACCATTGACCACACATTGCATAACACGAAGCCAAAACAAGGCCTCTGTGGAAGCATTGATACCATCACCGCAAGCATCAACCACAATCATTGGGGACCCATCGACATGTGCCGAACCTATGGCAGGTCCGCTTAGAGATTACTGGATGCGAGCCATTGATGATGACAGCGCTTCCATCCTCTTCAACAACACCTTGACCACAGTCAACTCCAAAAAAGCCGAGCAATTGCTTCTGAAGCTGGTTGGCTCCAGTTTGGTCTTCAAGATTAAGAGGAACCGTGATGGGTCAACACAGTACAATGCACGCCTAGTCATCGCAGGCTATGAGCAGACAGATTTTGGTGAGACATATGCTCCTGTTAAAAAGCTATCTACCTTTCAATATTTCATCTCTCTAGTCGAGAGATGTGGATGGTACATTGATCACATGGTTGTTGTCGCCGCATTTCTCAGCCCAGGAGTTGATCACGATGATGTCTATGTTGTACTGCCAGGAGGCTGGCCGGAGAGTCTCGATGCACACGGTCCGCCACTGATTGTCAGGCTGAGCAAAGTCCTCGGCGGCCAGACACAGGCACCACGACTTTCGCACACCGATATCAACACCTTCCTCCCCTTCCTCTGGTTCACACAGTTACATGCCGATCACAATGTCTATTTCTGCTGCGATGGCATTTTTATCCTTTAGTCCATTGATGAAATCTCAAAAATGTCTGCAAGCGTGGAGCTCGGCTCCAAATCTGTGATCGAGGTCAAGGGGAAGCCCTCGGAAAAATATACTCTCACGAACCTCATTCTAGCACGGCAATTACTCAGGACAGAGTTCCACCGCAATGATCACAGCATCAGGTTTAGCCGAAAGGCTTTTATCACCACGATTGACAGGCAATTCCACATTCAAGATGCTCGGGTAGCGGCAACTCCCATGGACACCAATGTTGAGCTCGACTTAGACGACAATTCGTGCGACAAGGAAATCAATCCGGAGAGTGTCAAGGACTATCAAGCGATCGTTGGATCGTTGATGTACGCAGCACTTTCAACACAGCCAGATATATCATATGCAGTCGCTGCTCTCTGCCGATACAATTGCCCCTGATTCACCCGCCATATGACTGCAGCAAAGTGAGTCGTGCAGTATCCCAAACCCACAGCAGATTTTCGACTTCACATCATAGGCAACGCCAACAGTAACGGCTATGGCAACTATGGCCTTGCCGAATATGCAGCCTCTGACAGGGCTAGCAATATCACGGACCGCAAGTCGCAAGTAGGGCATGTCTTTCGTATCTATCACAATGGCGGTGCCATATCATGGCAGCCTCAGAAGCAAGACGTCATCGCCCTATCCACACTCGAAGCCGAATACATCGCCTGCTCGGAAGCCTCCCAAGAAGCGAAATGGCTGGCACTGTTGCAGAGTGATATCCATCAGTGTGGTCAACCGTCCCGTCCGACGGCCGGGGACGGTAGGGCCGTCCGAGTTCTTGTCAGGACGGACGGGACGGCGCAAATCCGTCCGTCCCGTCCGAGCTTATAAATGACGGCGTGACGACCGAAAACGGCCGGGGACGATAGAATCACCGTCCCCGGGAGACATCCACCGTCCCCGGGCGTCATTGTGCGGTTACAGTTATATTTAGATAAAACCCAAGAACTTCACATATTTAGAACTTTGTAAGGCTAATGGATACGGGCTGACATACGGGCTTATGGATATGGGGCTAGAGGTACAAACTGACATACAGGCTGATGGTACGGGGCTGGAGATACGGGCTGACGATGCTCAGCCATATTTTTCTATACATCGATGAACCTACATTCAAGTATATACCAAATTTATATTATTTTTATGATGTACATTGAACAAAGTCCATGGATGTCGGTAGATGACCGCCGGGGACTGCCGGGGACAGAAGTGATCCGTCCCCGGCCGTCCTTGCCGTCCGTCCCCGTCCATGATCCAAATGTCGGCAGCGTCCCGGGGACGGACGGAGAGTTGCCGTCCCGTCCTAATCCTGGGTGATGTCGGACGGACGGGACGGTTGACCACACTGATATCCATGGGACTCAGAACCAACCGCCACCACCATAATCCCCGCTACTGAGCTACTGTAACATTCAAAGTGCCCTCACACATGTCACAACCGGAGTGATCAAGGCCAGGATGAAGTACATCAATGTGTGCTGCCATAACAGTCGAGATCTCCATGCGCGCAAGATTGTCGTCTACTCCTCTGTACACACCAACAAAAATGCTGCCAATAAACTCACAAAGGCGGTCACTAAGGTGAAACACACGATGTTCACGAAGGCAATGGGATGATTGTAGAGATAGGGGCACGAAGATGGAGTATTGATTCATGATTGGTTCATAAATTTGTTTGGTCATGGATGGCCATCCACAGGCTACGGTCGTACTCTTTTCCCTGCTCACACAGTGACATCTCACGAGCAGGGTATTTAAGGAGACCACTATAGGAATTACATCCAGCGCGCATACGCTTGCTATCATTTGTTTATCTGGATGTTTCAATCATGGTTGGTACTCGCATTTGTTTAGTTCTTGCTTTACGGATTATACCATCAGGGGGGAGTGTTGCTGGGGGATCTAAGGTTCACGATCGTGACTGTCTCATTAGGCTTCACACCATGACTGCCCTTTTAGACTTCACACGATGCTCGCCCTCATGCTCATCATATTTAAGACGCACCTTTGTCCGTCTCTCTTGTACCTACAATCAACTCACTCATTCACATCAACAGGCAGCACCGTCAACCAACAGCACGCGCAACGCGACGCCGTCAACACCAACAAATGGGGCAGCACGGAAAACTCGCACAACACCTCCAACTCCCACAACATCCACAACAACCACAGCACCAACTTCCACGACCAGGCCAAGCAAAACAACTTTCAAGGAATGATCAATCACAGTTCAGATGCTCATTTCGGTTAGGAGGTTCATAGGATATAGGACGGGGTAATGTTTTATGCTCAGGAAATGTTATTGGATTATGTTATTGGATTATGCTTTATTTGTGCCTTTGTTCATCTTGACTGGAGTTAGTCTCGGACTGCTGCTAGCGTGGTTCTGCGCTCAAAACCGGTATTGTCGAAGCACAAGCGTACCTCCCGTATAATCTGGTCCATATCGTTACTTTTGAAAAGTACATTCAGGTTGCAAAGGAGACCGAATACGTTGCTCTTATTTGCTTGATTCCCTGCTTTCTTAGCGAGATTACCATGCGTCCAGGCGAATAGAAGTCGGGTATGCAAGCGCATGTATCTACTCTATAATAGCAGGGTTCCCCGCTTCGGTTGATACGGCAATCTCTTCCATAGGACACCCCACGTCTGTCGGTGTTTTCCGCGACTCGGCCACTTCTAGAGGATATTGATAGGACATTTCTGTTCGTCCTTATTGCCGAATTATCACATCTCACCACTGTAAAATTAGCTGGAAATTTACGATAAGCAGCTGCACACCCGATTTGCCAAGGGGTTCTACGTACATACTAAATATTCTAGCAGTCTGAGGCATGCCCACTTGCGCATGTTTAATTTGTCACTCGATTTAATAGAACCTTGTATAAAAGAGACAGCACAGGTGAAGATCAGACGAATTACAGGTTCTCGATCTGGCGGGAGCCTGCATGCATGCAAAAACAACCGGATTAAAAGCACCGCAGGACGCCCAGTCCGTTGTTTCCATTCGCCCATTTCGCCCATTCTCGCAGTAAAGTACATGTACATCCAAAACCCCACGGCAAATAAGAGACTGCCATTGGGGTCACATATGCAACCTGCGGCGGTAAAAACAAACCGGATGCGGTCAGATTCTACGGCATTCCACCACCGATCCGATCCGATAGAAGCACATCTCCTGTTCCAGTCGATTCACGGAGTATGTCAGTCCGTGGAGTGATCGGTCAATCCGTGGAATAACTGGGCTCCGTGTACTGACCGCTCAGCTCGCAGAGCCTACACGCTCCATGATCTGACCAGTCACCTCGTTGAGCGATACAGCCAATAGTAGGGAATATAGGGAAAAAAAAAGTTTGTCATTTTTCTCAGTACAGCTGGACTGACAGAAATAACAAAAAGTCGGTCCAATTAAGTCTGTAAGTATTGGTCCAATCATAAAGTGATGTATACATGAAATATGCATAATTCATCGCTCTTTCACCTCTCTGACTTCCATTTACGATATCTTCAAAATTGATTGAGCAGCTTTAAAACAAACAGCCAAAATCGCTGAAAATCGGTGTTTTTTCACAACCATTCTATCAATATCAAAGATATGCTAAATTGAAGACCAGGAGGTGAAAGAGCGATAAAATGCGCATATTTCATGTATACATCACTTTGCAATCAGAGTAATTGTTACCTTTGTTTGAGTACAATTAGCACCAGTCAGTTCATGGAGCACTGATCTGACTGGTTCATTCACGGAAGGTGGGGCTCTGTGAACTAACCGGTTACTCCACGGACTGACATTCTCCGCGAACTGACTTGAACATCTCCTCTTTTCGAATTCGTCCACACAAGCGTGCCTTATACTGTACTGGTCACAGTGGTTCGGACGCAGGTGGGTGCTGACAGGTATTTTCTCATCGGACAGCTATTGCTGACGGCCTTCAAGTAATTGGACAACGTGATGCTGTCGCAAAGCTTTACGGTGGTTTGGGCATGGAGAAGCAGCAACCGTTATTGATTGTTGAAAAAGCGCGGCTAAAACGAGGGTTGTGAAAGATGGACCGGCTGGAAGAAGGAATTGTACCCTTGGGTGAGAACAAATACCATCATTATATCAGTGCTGACAGATCTAACTCATCGGACATTGGCTTCCTGACGCTGACAAGTACATATAATTGGCCGGACGGACACCCCCTTCTGACTGCTGACGTCCGAACAGTACAGTATCGACAGTTGGACCGTGCGGGCAGCGGTACCAAGCAATCTTCAGAACGGCCACTCAGAAGATGTCATGATATGAGCGTTGATTTGACGATAAGACCTTCGGTCGTTCCATGATGTGCATCGAGAGTACATATATTAGCTGCGTACGTACTTGCATAGTTAGCACACTTCGGATTGTGCAACGACAACTCGACGCTTGGAGTTCCGGATCGATACTGGTGAGACACCTGCGGCGGTTGTCCCGCACGCACTCCGATACAGAGGTGTTTCCAACATTCCTACTCCACCAGGTGCACTGCATAGTACTTCTGCAGCTCATCCCAGTGATGGCAATGAGTCCAGTCCAGTCCAGTCCAGTTCATGACTGTGGACTGGGCTTCTGGCTCATCTGGCCTGTTTGCACCACCCATTCGATATTCACGACTTCCAGGAACAAACGAACAAACGAACTGACCGACAAACTACCGCAATTACCGCGCGAAGAGCGCAGGATGGAGTAATAGAAGCACAATTTACTGCGACATGCTGTGAAAGCACTTCGTGTTGTAGGTGAGGCCGAAATTCGCTCGCCTCTTCACTCATGGTCAGTCTTCCTTGGCCCCTCGAGCTCAAATGGGCTTTAGAAAGCGTTGATCTCCCTCCTCTTGCTCTCATCATCCGAATAGTGGAGCATACAATCTACAGTCGAGCACTGAATCTGCAGTCAAGTAAGCATCCTCAAGCACACTTCAGCCCTCAACAGTAGCTACCCCTCCTTCTACCACTTCCCACTGTATACTGCTAACTTCTGCACGCAGATCCAACACAAACCAAAACCAAAAATGCCATACAACTCCGCTACTGTTCCCGACCAAGGCAACCTCACCCAACAAAATGCGACACGCGATGCTATCAACAAGACTCGTTCCACGAAGGACTCGAACAACACCTCCAATTCTCATAATACCCACAATAACCACAGCACGAACACCAACTTTCACGACAGCTCCAAGCAGAACAACTTTCACAGAATGACCAACAGTGGTTCAGGTACTCAGTACTTTGGATAGAAGGGTTCAGAGATATATATAATGCAGTGGGATATGGGATGAAATGGTGTTTAAGGAGCTTAGGAAATGCTATTGAACTATACTATAGCTCTACCTTTGTTCATCGTGACCCGTTTTATCATTGAAACATAAACCATGATGTGAAAAGAAACCACCCGATTTCCATGCTAGGAGTATTAAGCATACTAAGTACCCATAGACCCATCCCATCAGTTGTAGGCTTTTTTGACCCTTACCAAAAATAATTGCTTTGCACAGCCCAAACGGCTAGACACTACCTAGTTAGATTCGAGGTCCTCAGTACCAACCTCTGTTGGTATATTGAAAGTTGAAATACCTAAATATGCGCGGCATGTTGAGGGATTGAGTGGGCGCTGGTGATTTTAGCCAGAAATCCAAACATATTAGTAGCCATTCAAATCTCGACTAAAGGCCATACGAACGTAACTTGCTTCCTTGAGAACCTCGAAAATCTGGAGAAGATGGTAGTAAGGTACCTTTCATCGCTTCTAACATATCTAGACACATACCGTACCTATTTATCCGGCTACAAGGGAAAAGGTGGCGCCGAGTAAAATAGGATTTGGCTGTATGGCCATGGGCCACCGATTTACTTGTAATGATGAGGGGCAGCACGTCCTTATTGCTGTCCAGGGGTAGGATGACGTAAAATCATCATCGCTGATGATTTGTTGCTCGGCCCAGTAACCTTACTTACTCTGTGACGTCTCCTTATGTCTTGGGAACGGTCTCGACCCACGAAATCCGAATCACGCACTGTCTCGGCTCGAATCACCTCGATATGGCCAATGATTCAACCAGTCCAGCAATGGACCAGTCCAGACCGGGTCCGTCCAAGTCTAATCCAATCCAGTCGGAGTAATTTTTGGACCGGGATCGGACCAATCCCCAATTTTTCTAGACCTGGACTGAACTGGCCTGGCCTGCTTTGGACCAGTCCACTCGGGCCGAATCGGCCCCAATACACTGGGAGTTACTGATACACTGAGTCAAAAATAGACTCATACACATATACTCATACATATAGACTCATCTTGCCATTCACAAGTCACCATGCAAACCTCACCACTCACCACTTGCCACTTGCCACATGCCACTCACCACTCGTTTGGTATGGTTGGGTTTCTCGTAGTGGTGCTTGCTAGCAGTGGGCGGGTTGGTTGTTGACTAGGGATTTGGCCCGGTGGCTTACGGCCCCCATTGGCCTCGCCTGCCCCCACCAGCCTCGCCTGCCCCCACCGGTCTCGCCTGCCCCCACCAGCCTCGCTTGCCCCCATCGGCCTCGCTTGCCCCCATGGCCAGGAGGAGGTTCGGCACTGGTACTCGGCATTGGGCTCCGGCTTTGGCAGTCGGCATTGAGTTTTCCCTCTCTCTCTTTCATATATAAGTCCATAGTTTTCCTTCTCTTTGGATCGACAGACAATTGAGCTTCTTCATCCTTTCTCTTTTGCTTTCAACATTGGTTCATTGTGATTGCTCGCAGCAGGTGGTTTTTGTTTTTGTTTGTTTTAATCATACTGTATTCACTCTACTTAGAGTATGACAGCCCCTTGATCCCATCCGCCTCCGAGCTGGCCGGCTAGACTGCGGAGCTCCACACCTGCTACCGGTCGTCCCTTTCTGACAAAAGAAAGCATCTGAAAGCGGTTGATAAAATACAAAGGAGATGGGATGAAGTCAAGGACAGTGCGCCGGCTCTTACTCCGCCCATTTGGGCGCGAATGTCCCGACGTCACTGGTTACCGGGAAGTCCATCACCACTTTATCGCACTTCTCCATGGAGAGCAGCTCAGAGCGCAGCAGGTGGTTGTTATGAAGTGACATTGTGTCTGAGTTAGGGTCTGTCTCACTTCTTTGGTGTTTCGGATCTACATTGAAATCGATAAATATTATCTTGTTTGGACTGGTCCAGACCAAGCCTGTCCGGTCCAAGACTGCCAGTCTGGGGCCCGGTGCAGTCCCACCTTCTGGTGGGACCGGACCGGACTGAGCCCTACCCCAGACCGAGTCCGTCCGGACTGGTGGAATCATTGGATATGGCTCGTCTCATGACGATCACCACCAAATCTTCGACGGGACTCCAAACACCAACTCCCACCCAATTGGGGGAGAACAGGCCAATAATGGCATGGATTACTCACTTTGGAAGTCTAGTCTACGATGATGTGATTTCCGCTTCTCAAACTGAAGTTTTATGACTGTTTGTAACCTTGCTGCAGGGCCCTGTAGTCCGTCCCGTCCGGACAGATTTTGCCCTGGTCTCAAACGGTCCAAAATTCGTTGCCCCGAAATTTATAGTCCCGTCCCGGGCAGCGCCTTGCCCGGACGGGACGGACTATTGAGATGCCTGATGACAAAAGGAACCATTGGCGGAGAGGTGGGGAAGTGTGGTGGAAATTTTGTTTCAATGTACTTGATTTACGCGTTTGCTTTTAATTGGAGGGGAGGCGGACGGTATAGTGGCCTGCAGCCCTCCGTTGTGTAGCGGTAGTAGGTGAGGAGGCCATAACTTGAACTGTGGGGGCTGTTCTTTCAGGTTAGTGGCGGGGAAATTTCTGGTTATATAATAGCGATATTATGCCCTGCGTAGGGTGTACGTTGATTAGGGTTGCGTATGTGCGGCTCAACATTGTATATATATGGAATGCAACCCATTGAGAATAGAGTTCGCGTTTCTAGCAACGTACACCCTGGCCGCGTAGCGGCCGAATGCGATATGATTTCAACTCCTCCATGGATATAAATAAAAGGTGTTTTGAATGCCAGGAATCTATGGTAGATTTGCTGAATCGCTCGAATCCATGAACTCTCTAATTTTCCCCGCTGCACGGTCTGACTACCCAGAATCTGACCATATCCGGTTGATTTGTAGCGCAGCAGGTTGCATATGCAACCCCAATAGCAGTCTCTTATTTGCCCTGAGGTTTTGGATGTACATGGACTGCGAGGATGGACGAATGAAGCAACGGATCGGGCATCCTGCGGCGCTATACATAAACCGGATACGGTCAGATTCTACGGTAGTCGAAGGAGTATGTATGCAGGAGCTTGGCGAAGGATCTTTGCATTTACTCTAGGTTCGCTTGGCAATCTGCTTCCTCAATCCCAGGAATGCCGGTGTCCCGGAACCCAGTGGATCTCTGTTTCGATACCCACTCTGCGAAGGGTCCTCGCGTTGCGGTTAACCCACCTGGCTAGTGGCTGCCTTGGCCCAGGCTCCAGGTGCTCCGTATTATGATATCTCACTCATTATTACCATATATGGTAATTTGAGCCTCATACAAAATTTGTCAACCATACTAAAAATCCAGATTTTTAAACTGTTATTCCTCCACCACAACCGCACCAAATCAAATTTGGAAATCGTAGGATTGTTTTAAATACACTTTTCTACCTATCTACGCTTTGCAAATATATTCTTTTGTTTGTTGTTTTGCGGAATAATGGTCAGCAGTGGGGAATTTTTTCGAGCGCAGACCCTGCCGCTACTCGTCAATTTTTAAAGTATCTAGAGAAGCGGAAACCCTAACCCTGACCAGTTGCATACAGGAAGACAGAAGCTTGGAAACAGAATGAGTGCGGCGACATGGAAGAGGGACGAGAACAGGCGTCGACTAATGTGGAGGCGTGGAAGATGGACCTTGGCGATTTCGGAAGTGTGGACAATCGAGAGCAGTGGAAGAGAGCGAACGTTGACGTTGAGACGAGTCAGAAGAGTTGATGGTGGAATTGTGGAGTGGAAGTGGATGGAAGCATGCGGAGGGGATGTGGTGATAGGCGGCATCGGAGAGGTGTTAGTGAATTGAGAGACAGCAAAGGGGATGTGAGCGATGAGTCGTACGATATCTGACCACGTCACGCGATGAGCAATATGTAAATAGAAGAGTGTGGCAGCAAGTCACACCCGAGGTATTTTATTGGCAGTCAATTCGTTTGCATCGGGGAGTGTGCGAGACTAAAGCGTTGACCCGGCAATTGGATGATCCTTGCAACTAGGTATTGTGCCAAGAACTGGTGTCCTCCATGCTGCTAGACTTGCATATGCATGTGGAGCTTGCTGCGCCGCAGGCTGCACACATACTTACTGACTGGTATGACCGACCAATAGCAAGAACAGAATGACTATTTATATAAGTTGTTGCAACGCATCCTCATGTACAAGCGGTTCTACAGACAGAACACAGCCAACCGAACGTCGACACATTGATATTTGTAGAATGAGAGGGGCACACCATTGAGGGGTGGAAGCGGGGTGAACTGGCAAACGAATGTTTGCCTGCACACACTAGGCAATCGATCGTAACAACTACCGATCATACACACCATTAATTACAGATTTCCACAACACAGAGAGATGTATGTGTATCTCGAGCTTCCTCTTTGTTAGCCAGACTACCACCCCTATCGACTTGCTCCTCACCACCAACTTAGCGGCAGCGGCACCAACAACCACAGCATCGAGCACTGAACAGCCTCCCCACCACCACCAGCCACAACACGACCGACAACATGGAAACGAACTACCACAACTCCCAACAGAATAATTTCGAAGGGTCAAATAATTACGGAGTGCAGCACTTTAACGGGTGAGTCTCCCTTGAACCTACAAGAAGCGAAGATGTTTTGCCAGTGATTAATATGTGTGGTGGCATGGTCCTGTTTGATCGCATTTAGGGTTGGCTAACCGGAGCACAGTGGCAGATCCGAAAGTAAGTGACTTTGTTGGATTGACAACGTTAACTTCGATCTGACTTCAAGCCTTCAGACCCCGAGTCGAAATGCCTGTGCAGTCTCTACACTTCGGATTATGAGTCCCACAAGAAAAGAAATCCATCACGAGTGTCAGGGACGCTTGAATGGTTCCTTAACAATGAACAGTATCTACGCTGGCGGCAACAACAGAACTCGAGCCTTTTGTGGGTGTCGGCGGATCCGGGATGTGGGAAATCTGTGTTGGCCTCATTCCTGGTTGACGAGCTCAAGACAGAACTATCCAGCACCGTCTGCTTTTTCTTCTTCAAAGATGACAATGAAGAACAGAAAAATGCGACATTTGCTCTTTCCGCACTACTGCACCAGCTCTTCAAAGCGAAATCATCCCTCATCAAACATGCCCTGAAAGAGTTCAATGACAAGGGCGAAAAATTTACGAAGGAATTGGAAACATTGTGGCGTATCTTCACGGCAGCAACAACCGACCCGGACTGCGGCAATGTCACTTGTATCATCGACGGTTTGGACGAATGCGAAGAATCGACTCGAAAGAAACTTATCGAGTTTTTAGTAAGCATTTACATGCCGGCGGATCACACAGGCCGTAACACAGACAACTCATTTCTGAAATTCATTCTCACCAGTCGTCCATATTCCTCTATCGAAAGAGCATTCAAAAAGCTTCCAACAATCAGATTGAAAGCGGAGGAGCAAACAACCGCCATCAGCGCTGACATCGAGCTTGTCATCAACGCTGAAGTTAAAAAACTGGGGGAAGAGCGGGACCTCCCTGATGACGTACGAACAAATCTTCGAGACAACCTAGTCAAGGGCGCCGATCAAACATTCCTTTGGGTTTCCCTTATCCTCAAAATACTCCAAGACATTCCAGCGGCCAGCGAAAACGAATTTCATAACACCCTTAACAACATACCAAGCGACTTGAATGCCATTTACGAAAAAGTTCTCCGGGGCAGTCGCAAACCTCTAGTGGCCAAAACTATTCTCCAAATAGTCGTCGCGGCTGCAAGACCCCTCACACTCGAGGAGATGGACATCGCACTAGCAATTCAACCTAGTCACAAATCAATCGAAGACCTCAAGCCGTACCGCTTACAACCCTTGCAAGGCGCGGTGAAGGATATTTGTGGACTTTTCGTCAGAGTCATAGACTCGAAGATTTACCTGATGCACCAAACGGCAAAGGAATTCTTGATAAAGTGCTCATCAACTACCACGGAAGGGTGGAAGTATTCACTGTGTCCGATCGAATCAAGCCTCACCCTCGCAAAGAGTTGTATCTATTACCTTTTGTTTACTGTCTTCGAAACCCACCCTCTAGCCCTAAGTTCCAACCGTCCGCCACTGTTTACTGTCTTCGAAACCCACTCTCTAGCCCTAAGTTCCAACCGTCCGCCACAGAATACTGAGCAAGCAATCGATCGTTACACCAGAGAGCATGTCTTTCTAGATTATGCATCTAAACATTGGGCAACTCACGTTCGGGAGGCTAAGATATGGGAGAAGCCGGAATTCTCTAGTTCTGCATTGGAAGTTGTGGATAGTGGGTCGAAGCGATTGCTGACATGGTTCGTAGTGTACCAGACCGCCTTCGGTCAACACTCCATTCGTTGCCGCTACCACCGAAACGTTACTAGCCTGGCGGTAGCGTCATATATTGGGCACCACGAGGCGGTGAAGCAGCTGCTAGAGAAGGGGGCTGTCGTCAACGATCGGGATGACCTATATGGCAGTGCTTTGAATGCAGCAGCTGTCGGAAAGCACAGTAGTGTCGTCCGGTTGCTGCTCGACAGAGGTGCCATTGTCTATCTATTTGGAAGCGAATATAGAAACATATTACAGGTTAAGAGATACCTTTAACCTTCTACGACTGAAGCTACAGCTAATTGTCGACTCGTATTGCGTTGTAGACAGTAAGTAGAATTCTTTACTATCCCCGCTCAAAAGCTTGACTAATGTTCGGCGCGAATTTTGACAGAGAGTATGCAATACTGGCACCATTCCACAACCGCCGAGGATCGCTGACGTTTAACTCCTTCTATGTCATAGCGGGTGAACTGGACTACTGCACCCCCCCACGTTGAGGTTATGCAGCTGACATTCAGCTTTCTACGCATGATAGAAGGCAAGTGAACTAGATCACAATACGTCATCTAACAATATGGCTGACGTTCGGATTACTTGGCACGGCAGGATGTAAGTGAAGCGCATCACCTCACCTTATCGATTGGCGACAGGATTGACGTTCAACTAACTGACTGACTGACTGTTACAGTTTGTAAGTGAATGACACTAATGTCACTTACTCTCTTAGGTAATGTTGTAGCTTACATAAGACTCGTTTATGGTGGCAGCGGGTAGGAAAATTATATCGCCACTACTCTAGGATTAAGGCGATATCGCTGACCAATTGGCTCATTTTGCAATGCAGCTCGTAAGTGAACCGAATCACCGAATGCCTCATTGAGACGGTATAGTTGACATTCGACTCACTGTGCAATGCAGTGGGTAAGTGAACCGAATCACCGCAGCCGTTATTGAGACAATATGGCTGACGTTCGGCTCGCTTTGCAATGCAGCTCGTGAGTGAACCGAATCACCGCGCGCCGCCCTCGTTGAGACGATATGGCTGACGTTCGGCTCGCTTTGCAATGCAGGAAGTAAGTGAACCAAATCACCGGGCGGCTCCCTCGTTGAAACGAAATGGCTGACGTTCCGCTCGCTTTGCAATGCAGACAGTAAGTGAACCGAATCACCGCGCACCTCCCTCGTTGAGACGATATGGCTGACGTTCGGCTCGCTTTGCCATGCAGGAAGTAAGTGAACCGAATCACCGCGCACCTCCATCGTTGAGACGATATGGCTGACGTTCGGCTCGTTTTGCAATGCAGGAAGTAAGTGAACCGAATCACCGCCGCCGTTATTGAGACGATATGGCTGACGGTCGGCTCGCTTTGCAATGCAGAGAGTAAGTGAACCGAATCACCGCGCACATCCTTCATTGAGATGATATGGCTGACGTTCGGCTCCCTTTGAAATGCAGGAAGTAAGTGAACCTAATCACCGCGCACCTCCCTCGTTGAGACGATATGGCTGACGTTCGGCTCGTTGTGCAATACAGAATGTAAGGCGACCGAATCACCGCGCGCCTCCCTCGTTGAGACGATATGGCTGACGTTCGGCTCGCTTTGCAATGCAGAAAGTAAGTGAACCGAATCACTGCGCACCTCCCTCGTTGAGACAATATGGCTGACGTTCGTCTTGCTTTGCAATGCAGCTCGTAAGTGAACCGAATCACCGCGCGCTTCCCTCGTTGAGACGATATGGCTGACGTTCGACTCGCTTTGCAATGCAGGGAGTAAGTGAACCGAATCACCGCGCGCCTCCATCGTTCAGACGATATGGTTGACGTTCGGCTCGTTTTGCAATGCAGGGCGTAAGTGAACCGAATCACCGCGCACCTCCTTCGTTGAGACGATATGGCTGATGTTCGGCTCGCTTTGCAATGCAGAGGGTAAGTGAACCGAATCACCGCGCACCTCCATCGTAGAGACGATATGGCTGACGTTCGGCTCGCTTTGCAATACACAAATACAGCATGTAAGTCAACCGAATCACCGCGCGCCTCCCTCGTTGAGACGATATGGCTGACGTTCGGCTCGCATTGCAATGCAGATCGTAAGTGAACCAAATCACCGCGCGCCTCCATCGTTAAAACGATATTGCTGACGTTCAGCTCGCTTTGCCATGCAGGAAGTAAGTGAACCGAATCACCGCGCACCTCCCTCGTTGAGACGATAGGGCTGACGTTCGACTCGCTTTGCAATGCAGGAAGTCAGTGATCCGAATTACCGCGCACCTCCCTCGTTGAGACGATAGGGCTGACGTTCGGCTCGCTTTGCACTGCAGTGGGTAAGTGAACCGAATCACCGCCGCCGTTATTGAGACAATATGGCTGACGTTCGGCTCGCATTGCAATGCAGCTCGTAAGTGAACCGAATCACCGGGCGGCTCCCTCGTTGAGACGATATGGCTGACGTTCGGCTCGCTTTGCAATCCAGCTCGTAAGTGAACCGAATCACCGCGCACCTCCCTCGTTGAGACGATATGGCTGATATGCCGCTCGCTTTGTAATGCAGTTCGTAAGTGAACAGAATCAACACGCGCTTCCATCGTTGAGACGATATGGCTGACGGTCGGCTCGCTTTGCAATGCAGAAAGTAAGTGAATCAAATCACCGCACACCTCCCTCGTTCAGACGATATGGCTGACGTTCGGCTCGCTTTGCAATGCAGTTCGTAAGTGAACCAAATCACCGCGCGCCTCCCTCGTTGAGACGATATGGCTGACGTTCGGCTCGCTTTGCAATGCAGTGGGTAAGTGAACCGAGTCACCGGGCGGCTCCCTCGTTGAGACGATATGGCTGACGTTCGGCTCGCTTTGTTATGTAGAAAGTAAGTGAACCGAATCACCGCGCACCACCCTCGTTGAGACGATATGGCTGACGTTCGGCTCGTTTCGCAATGCAGAGAGTAAGTGAACCGAATAACCGCGCGCCTCCCTTCTTGAGGCGATATGGCTAACTTTCGGCTCGCTTTGCAATACAGAAAGTAAGTGAACCGAATCACCGCGTGCCTCCCTCTTGGGACGGTATGGTTGACGTTCGGCTCGCTTTTCAATGCAGCTCGTAAGTGAAGCGAATCACCGCGCGCCTCCATCGTTGAGACCATATGGCTGACGTTCGGCTCGCTTTGCAATGCAGGAAGTAAGTGAACCGAATCGCCGCGCACCTCCCTCGTTGAGACGATATGGCTGACGTTCGGCTCGCTTTGCAATGCAGTTCGTAAGTGAACCGAATGACCGGGCGGCTCCCTCGTTGAGACGATATGGCTGACATTCGGCTCGCTTTGCAATACAGAAAGTAAGTGAACCAAATCACCGCGTGAAACAAATTACCGCGCACCTCCCTCGTTGAGACGATATAGCTGACGTTCGGCTCGCTTTGCAATGCAGGGAGTAAGTGAACCAAATCACCGCGCCTCCCCGGTTGAGACGATATGGCTGAAGTTCGGCTCGCTTTGGAATGCAGGAAGTAAGTGAACCGAATCACCGCGCGCCTCCCTCCTTAATGCGATATGGCTGAGATCCGGATCCTGTTATGTAGATTGTACGTGAACAACTTTTAAATCGATGGTTCATTTTGCAATATGGCTGACACGGCCCCCCTTGTCTTGTAGGGTGTAAGTGAACCGGATCACCATGCTTATGACCAGTTACTAATCTTTGGCATTCTTTCCGGCCCTTTTCTGTCTTAGAAAGTAAGTGAAGTGCATTCCTCTCCTCATTGCCGCTATTACTGATTCTTCGTCCCTTGTGCGTCGCAGTTTGTAAGTGCGCTTTCAGTCAAATTCTTGTCCACGTCATTGTTGATGAGTCGGCTCGTATTGCATTGCAGCTTGTAAGTGAATCGCTATTCTGCCTCCCTTTGCAGCGGGTTGCTGGCTTTCGGCTCATCTTTTTTTGCAGGAAGTAAGTGATGCGTTTCGCCTCTCCTATTGCCGGAGCTGTTGTTTGACGATTGGCGCTCATTGTGCTATAGACTGTAAGTGATCCACTTTCTGGTTCTCCTTTTTTGGGGCTATAGTTGACCTTGTGCTAGTTTTGCGTTGATGATGAGGAGTAGGAGGAGTAGGAGGAGTAGGAAGAGTTGGAAGAATAGGAGGAGATGGACAAGGGATATGTTCATGCGAAGTAGGGACGGCGGACTAGTAGGAAGTATCTAGCCCGCGGGGTGGGGACGGACATACTTGTGGTACAGTAATAGGGCAAAATAAATTGTCATGAGTCGGCCGCGTTCGATCGCGACTCATGGTTATTAGTGTTCTATCGGTGCCACAGCACAACCACCAGAAAGAAAAGCAACAAATATGCAACAGCTAAAGGATTTCTCTAAAAACGACGAATAAGTCAACAACGACGACAGCGATCAAAAAGTGGACAGCGGCAATGGATCTTTAACGTCAAATTGACCCCGGAATGATTCTCAAATCTCAGGACCACCGGAGTAGGGCGGGCACGTCGTGCACGAGAAACCACGCAATTGTGTGGATTCGCGAAAAGGCTTGGCAAAAAAGACTAAAACAAAAAAAGACGAAATAAGTCAACAAGCACTGTAGGATTGCACAAACGGACACCTGCAAACGAATATGAGCGATGAGTTGACCCTGGAGTGACTTTACGATGACCTATGGTCAGGCGGAGGACATTGAGCACATGGAAAGCGAAGGGATCATGCATCAGTGACGTGACTACTAAATTGGGAATGATTGCCACTGTGAGAGGAGGAAGCCCATCTGGGATGTGTGAGGGATTGAGAAAGCCGCATCAGACAACGAATACAGACATACGGAGAGGGCGAGAAACCACCCTGGTGAATGGTGGTCCCCGCATGCTGCTGAAGACACACGCCCGCCCCCACCAACTCAATTCCCGAACAAGCCGGTGTAGCACAATGTATAACACCAGAGGGTGTGGGGGAGTGACCGGAAGGGTGCAGTGGAAAGCCCGAGCATTTTCGAGGGTTCCTAGCAATTGGAGGTGCCAGATGCGGATGGCAATGTGACAGCAGTCAAAGGAGCTAATCCCGCGTCACCGAAGCACTCAACACATACCAAGCTTGTTGCAAACGTAGGATACCCATAACGAGGCCTAGTATCTGTGAATGATCAAGCTCAAGGAAGAGCGAGAGCAGTTGTGGAATGCCCTCCACCCGGATGACAAGCTACAGAGTGCTGGCATAACAACCATGGTCAGCAAAGTGATGAAATGACAAGCAACTGGCCAGGAACTGTGAGAAAAAGATACAGACAAGACTGCCAACATGGACCATGCGGGATGGAAACCTCAGAGGGTGAAGATGAAGCAGAGCAAGGAGCAGTGCCAACTACAGCAATAGCGGCTGATGCCCAAGCTGCAGCTCGAACTGTAGCCATAACTGTGGCACAAGGCCAAATCAACATCATCATCTACACTTTGTGAGAGGAACCAGAACCATCATACTCCCACCCCAAAATCAGAGTCCAGACCATGGCTGCCCCTGTATCACTCTCAAGTATGGCAAACAGATGGCTGGTCTTAAGAGCGGAACCACGCAATCTCCAATGAAGTAGGAATCATGCGGAAATCTTGTCGGTAGTCAATGGCACACCTGACCCGCAGTAGACTCTGGTCAATGTCCGGAGTATGTAAGCGTGAAGGACTGACAAGGGTACACTAACTGTAATCATACACCATATTTGATAACTGCAACTGAGATGTCATTGGCAATACAACCTGATCAGTCTGCAACGGAATGAGCAATCTGCGGGGAAACGAGTAGGCGGAGAGAAAGAAAAACCATATTTCCCCCGTGTCAAGTATATTGGCCAAGGGACCAAAGGACTGCATGTGATCAGAGAGGACATGAAAGAACAAAATGATGGAGGTAGTGTTAGCAACGGTTCCAACCCGCTAGAACGATTCCGCGTTAGGGATGAAACTGGACCGGAACCGTTGAAAAGGGCTTTACCACACGAAAACCCAGACCGTTGCAATTGGGCCGGTTTTATCACCAAAAACCCGGCATTACATCACCACACATTTGCCTCCAGTGTACGATTTGAGTTCTGATCGTATCATGACATGACCGGTACGTAGATTGTGCAGTTCTACCCGCTCTGTCTCCTCCCGATTTCAGATTTGCGATCTGGCAAATACTCGTTGAGTCGCTATCGAAAACCCGCGAATTTCGCTTACAATGAGCCCATACTTCATCAGCCACTCAACCAATATCGGTCAGATCGCAAATCGGAATGCGCGAAGTGACTGCCCGGTGAGAACTGCACAATCTACGTACTGATCATGTCATGATACAATTAGAACTCAAATACTTAATTGCAGCCAAAGTTGTAGGAACCACAATATTGGAACCGGGGGCCGGATCCAACCCGGCCGGAAACCCGTGGGTTTAAGTCTGGTCTGGGTAATAATCCGGCGGTAGTCACCTGGTTCGGCTTGCTTGGCCATTCCTACCCCGCACCATGGCCTTCGGGTCGGTTTTAACATGGACAGTAGCTGGGTATCATGGAACCGTTGCTAACACTAGATGCAGGGGCAATTCCTGCTCAAGTGAAATGGATATCGAACCCCCACACCGTCAATGATAGTGAGCAAAGTGGAGACAATCATGCATCTTTGGCAGTTGTCGTGGTACACTGAAAGAACGTTGCAGAGACTTGTCAGTACAGGAGTGCGTGCTGCAGTATTACGGATCAAAGCAGATCAGTACCCGAACGCGTTCTCCAAGCAATTCTGCAACCATTACTCCGGCTGGGCACAGATTGAAAGCAAGTGCAAACATGAGCCAGAGTGTGGTTGTGGAGCAGAACCACACAGGAGGGACCACAAGATGTACCATGTAGTCTGACTAGCGTCGAAGCAAGGTGCCTGGTGCAGCCACACACAACACAAATGCCTGAAATGCGATTGGAATACGATTGCATTCTGTGGAAAGTTTGCAACGATATCTGAACCCATCAAAATAGCAGGGCAGGGCAGGTTACTACAAGTCGAGAGATGAGAGGCCTGATCAGTACCCAGTGCGAAATGTGTTAATGTTGGCACGAAGGTACTGAGGGATAAACAAAATTAAGATGCTAACCTGTCAGCCAAGCAGGGGTATGCCAGCCAGTGACATGTAGTAGCGGAGGAATTGGACAGGAATATAACCAAGACAGCTGGTGAGACCAAAATGGGAGCATCTGACTACGATGATCACAGTGATTCAGCACAATTGGGGATGGTCATACATCAGCAAAATGTATTTTAGTCACTGGAAGGCTCCAGGAGTGTCTGAGAGGATGTGGAGTGTGAACTTAGATGCGTCAATTTCAGGAGAGTATCAGACCCTAGGAGGGAATTCCTGCCGTCCTTCAGAGTAACTGGGTGCACCGGCGATGAGCCTGGGAGCGCCAACGAGAATTCTGGAAGCGCCGACGACAAGCCAGGGAGCACCAACGACAGGCCTTGGAGGACCTGGGAGGGCCGGTGATGAACCTGGGAGCGCCGGCGACAAACCTGGAAGCAATGTTTGCACCGGTCCGGACGGTTCTGGTCTGCATTAGGGCTCAGTACGGTCCGGTCCAGCGGGGAAGACAGACTGCACTGGACTGGATTTTGTGAACTGCAGACTGGACTGAACCAGTTCAGACCAGTCCATTCCGATTGAATTCCTGTTATACTACATCAAGGTCCATATCTCCTTCGTTGTCTTCAATCATTCCATCTTCCTGGCTTCCAGCACCAGTTACAATTACATCAGGAAGGCCAACAGCTAATTTATCCCATGATTTCATACACTCCTCCGCTTCTAAGCCATCGATATGCAGTCTGTTTCGCCGGTCAGTGAGCATGAGTTTACATTGGGAAAACAGTCTTTCAACACCGGCTGCCATGGCAGGGATTGAAAGGATATCAAGTGCCATTGTTGAGAGCGTAGGATAGATTGGGCGCTGTGAACTCCAGAAACTAAAGGGATCCACAATTGCAGGATCGGTAGGTGATGACAGATACCGATCATACTCATCTGCTGCAATTGAGTTAGTTCTGATTGCGTCTGATTGTGATAACACTAGGGCAATGTACTAAGATGGGAATAGGTACTAACCAATCAATTCTCTCTGATGTTGAGCACGCCAAGTAGCAAAATGGGTTGTTGGAACACATGGTATTTCGGATTGGTGATGACCCTCAGTTTCAGAGGAAGTAGATTTATCTTCCGTCAGCCACAGGCCTTGCACATGACACTTTGCATCCTGAAGCTCATTTGCAGTCCATTCCATCTTGGTGACAGCGACCTCAAAATACTCCCATTTGTATGCTGGATGCAGTACAACCGCAGCCACACACACTGTCAGTGATTTGTAAATATCACGGTATTTGTCCAACACAGTAATTCCTTCCGCTCCAGCACGGCGGATATGGTAATGAGGATTTGTGCGGTATTTCGGAACAACTGAAGTAAAAGTTGTCCGGAGGAAATCGAGCTCAACCACAATGTTATGCAGTTCGGAAAAATCGTGTTCCATACGCAGTGTAGCAGATTGAAATGGTTCCAGGATGGAAATTGCATCCGCTAGTTGTTCCCACTCACTGGGATGCAAACGATCTTAATCAAGCTCAGAATGTCGGGCACAAAATACATCAACTGCATCTCAATTGCGCATCATACTTTGAATCATACTATAACCAACATTCCATCGTGTGGCATTATCTCGGTGAAGAACAGTGAGACCCCCTAACTTCTTCAGTTCTTGACGGCTCTGTGGAGATGCCAGTGCATACACAGTGATATTGTGAGCTTTTCCCCATGGTCCCATTCTTCGCCAGTGTGCCATGGTATCTTGGGTAACCACAACTGTATTATGAAGTAAAGAACGGTCCACATCCCCAAACCAAAAGGCCTTTACAACAAGGTTGATCACATGTCCAATACAGCGAAGACGCCGCTGTGAAGCATCATAAAGGCCAGACCGATTGCTGAATACCTGATCATCACTAAGTGCCCTCACAAGTGTATCATTGTTGCTGGCATTATCCCCAACAACATAACCAAGCTTTTCCTCAACGCCAGTTCCATGGAATTGCAGGACCTCAGTGATAACCTCCGCCATATTGGCTCCAGTATGGGAGCCTTCCAACAACCGGAGACCCAATACAGGATTCATTCGTACACCAGACTGAGAGGTAAAGTGTGCAATGATGCCCAAGATCGCCATAGTGTGATATAGACTTGTCCTTCCATCTGTAAGGGCGCGTACGCCAGACTCCGGCTGCGTACCGATATAGACGGTAATTGGGTGGATACGGTTGCAAACGTGGACTCGAGTGATAGTATATGTAAAAGTGTAAGGTAAGATTATCGCTAGAGATCTAAGTCTCGTGGCGAGCCGACTATATAGAATGGCCGTTACCCGGCCCTGGACACGTCACGTGCCACTCGCGGGAACCCTAACCGCCTGCCGTTACATCATCCCCCTCTCTAGGAGCAGACCCCCTGGGCTGCAGCCACCCGTACAAGGAAAGGAAAGAAAACAATCAAACAAACGTTCTGCGTACGTACTCGTACGATCTAATAAGTCCCGCTACCGATCGGTACCGCACAGGGCAACCTTTCGGCGGATCCGGCGCACGGGGAAACTCCACCTCCAGTGGCAGGTGGTAAAAACCCGTGCCGACGCCATTTGTACCGGGCCGAGATCCAAGAAGAGAAGAAGAGAAGAGATAAACAAGAAAACATCCAAAAGTGATCCCGTCTCCGTATCTCGACTTCCTAACCCATGGTCCAACGACCATCATTTCCGTAGCTCGTATCTCGGCGTAGGTCTTTGTCGGAATCGTCAGGGTAGAGCTTCCGCTCATGACTTGGCATCGATGGGAGCTTCCGCTGCCGGCATCGGTCGTAGCCGTCAGTGATCATCGATCGTATACGTCAATCGCGTCTTATTCGTGGATATCTAATACGTAAGCTTCTCTAAAATGGTTGTACTTACCAAGTTCAAGCGCGCTGGCGCTGTCTGAGCTCTGTGCAGCGCTTCCGCATGCTCTGGAGAATATATCTTGCAGCCGGTGGTCATCGGTACTCGGCATTGACTCATCGTTCGAAGTCCGCTTCGGTGACCATCTGGTCGACTTCATGGTTGCGCTTTCGATAGGCGGCTTCAGTAGAATCTTGGTCGACTTGGTAGACTTGCTGGTCGACTTCTCGGTAGACTTCTCGGTGCGTGTCTGAGTAGACTGCATCCTGGTGGGCTTGTGTACTTGTCGGTTGGACGCATTTTCGACACGGTCATCCCCCATTTTGAAGTTCGTTGCTCCGTCGACGACTTAGACTCAAATCGGTTGTTGATTGCCATCGTGGCTCCGTAGACTTATGCTTCGGTAGACTTTTCGTGATCCCGTTCGGTACGTCTCTTGTTGACCGGTGCGTCATTCGGCATCTTTCGTCTCTGGACTTCGTAGGTCTTCGACTTCGCTTGTCTCTTGGCCTGCTTCGTCTCATTTTTCCACTTGCTTTGTCCTTTCTTTGACTCGCTTTGACTGTTGACTTGCTTCGTGTTTCGACTTGCTTTTCGCCTTTTCGGACATCGCTTGGTCTGTTCTCGTTGTCTCTGACTTTTGGGCTTTGGCCGTGAATTCTCTAGGTGGGCTTATCATCTTTTCTCCGGCGTATTTGCAGGTATATTAGACGTCCGTCGTGCTTATCGTCTCAGATCGCGGGGTGCGCTCGCTGGCTCTCCTCCGGGTGTGCTTGTTGATTCATCTGTAGGTGTGCTTGCCATCACTTGACCCGGTGCACTTATCGTCTGTTCTAGTCCATTCACGGAGGCGGTTCCTCCGCGGAGTACCTAGTCAGTTCACGGAGGCCCACCTTCCGTGAACGAACCGTCCATTCACGGAGTCGGTACCCCACCTCCGTGAACTGACTAGTTC